>LFRM01081917.1_pt2 | contig 54380 bp, 40 predicted proteins | sample 618341 | NCBI WGS metagenome assembly LFRM01 (sample SAMN03654438, study PRJNA283298) | anaerobic digester metagenome | isolation source: pool of bioreactors CSTR01a, CSTR02a, and CSTR03a thermophilic anaerobic... | place: Denmark: Kgs. Lyngby | collected 2014-05-21 | reverse complement strand
GGCATCCGGTTGCTGTCTCCCCTGGCCAAAAACAGCAGCTGCTCCACAAGTTCCTTCATGTTGGCTGTCTCTTCTTTGATGGCGTCGATCGATTCCTGCAGCGCCTTTTCGTCATACTTGCCCCACCGGTCTAGCAGATTGACGTAGCCCTGAATGGCGGCTATCGGTGTCCGCAGTTCATGGGAAGCGTCGGAGACAAACCGAGCTTGGGCGCGGTAGGATTCGTTGATCCGGTCCAGCATCTGGTTGATGGCCTGGGCCAGCCCCTTAAGCTCATCCTGGGTGGTTTTAATATCGATGCGGGTATCCAGCCTGGCGGCGTTGATGCCTTCCAGCTTGCCGGCGAGCTCCCTCATCTCTTCGACGGTGAAAGGCCCTCTCTGCGCGTTAAGGCTCTGGGCCTGCTTCGCCAGTTCAGTAAGGGGGGTCAAGGTTTCCCGAATCTGCTGTATTCCGTTGAAGAACCTGCTCACCAAAGTGATCAGCTCAACAACCAGAAGAATGCCGAGGATAAACATGATCGGCCGGGCCGCCGGCTCCAGGCTGATCGTCAGCCCCCAGGCGCTCCCGCCCTCACCTTGAGCAAACTCCACCCGGTAGGCCAGCTGTTTCGCCATTTTCTGCAGATTCGGCCACGCCAAAGGCGGCGAGAGCACCTTGAAACTCCGGGAAAAAGCCGCCGTTTCATCAGCCACCGCCCGCTTAAGGAACTCTGGCAGGACTAGCCCCCTCGGTTCCGCCTCCAGTTGCTCGACGGAGATCCCAGACACTCCAATCAGCTGATTGGCCGCCAGGGATTCGATCTCATCAAGGTAAGGCGCAATGGCCGCGAGCTGCCGCTCGCCGTAAGAAACCGTCAAGATGAATCCAGCGCCAAACAGCAAGATATTCAGGGAGATAAAAAAAGACAGCAGCCACAACCACATTTTGATGTTGAGCCTGGCTGCGATGGAAAAACGGAGTTTGCTGCGCCAATCGGTTTTCGCTTGATTATTCATCGCGGATGACATACCCCACTCCCCGGACGGTGGCGATCAGCTTTGTGCCGAACCGTTCGTCGATCTTGCTGCGGAGAAAGCGGATGTACACGTCCACCACGTTGGTTTCGCCCGCGTAATCGTATCCCCAGACTTTCTCCAACAGCGTTTCCCTGGACATGACCAGGCCTTTGTTCTCCAGCAGGTGCTGCAGAAGATCAAACTCCCGCTTGGTTAGTTCAATCGGTGTTTCCCGATACATACACTGCCGCCGCCCCACATCGAGGCGGAGATCCCCCACTGTCAGGATTTTGGCTTCGCCAAACACAGCGGTTTTGCGCAAGGCGGTGCGGATCCGGGCCAAAAGCTCCTCAATGGCGAAGGGCTTGGTGATATAGTCATCGGCACCGCTGTCCAGCCCCGACACTTTGTCGATGACGCTGTCCCTGGCTGTAAGCATGATCACAGGGACAGAAGAGCTGCGCCGCAGCCGCCGCAGCACTTCCATCCCGTTCAACCCCGGCAGCATGATGTCAAGGAGAACCAGATCAAACTGCCCCGATTCGGCAAGCTCCAAACCGGTACGGCCGTCGAAAGCCTTGGCTACCTCGTAGCCTTCGTGGGTCAGTTCCATTTCAATGAAACGGGCAAATTTCTCCTCATCTTCCACAACCAGGATCCGCGCAGCCATCCAATCCTCCTCCTTGACGCTTTCCGCCCTTTAAACCTTTTTAATTCTCATCCTTAGGATTCTCATAGATCCGGTACTTGAAATTGAAGAACAATCCTAGCACCAGGAGCACAATGACAACCCAGGGAAGGAAGAGAGTAAACAGAATCACGAGGGTGAGGGGAATCTTGACTTTTGTCTCATCGTTCTGAATCATTTCCACAGTAGTGTTGTTGCATCTGTGGAACAAGCCCACCAAAAACTGCCAGAAACGCTTCAGCGAGCTGTCGGAATTCCCGCCCTTGGACTGCTTCTTTTCTTCATGCTGCTCCACCGTGGGCTGTTCACTGCTGTAGAAACCGTTGCCCTCGGGGGGTTTGACCTTGCCCTGCTTCTCCAGAAGGATCAAGGCTTCCAGCAGATCCCCGCCGGCGGCTTCATACGCATGTTTGGCCTCGTCATAAGTAACCTTGGCCCTTTCCCGCAGCCGTTCAATTTGTTCCAGTTTGTCGTTCATCAAGCTGTACCTCCTTTGTGAATTTACCTGCATTCTAACAGAGGCAGCTTTAAGGCGAATTTGAGCAGCATTAAAATTGCATTAAATTGATGATGCTTACCAAGCCGCGATAGCGCCGTCGGTGCGGGACTCGGTGCCCCCGGCCAAAGTACCGTCGGGCATCCGCCAGATGATCTGGCCCCGGCCAAAGCCGCCGGAAGTGAGGGCTACCTGAACCTGATGGCCTTTTTGGGCAATTGCCCGGGCGATGTGGTTGGGTAGCGCGCTTTCCACCTCAACCTTTTTGCCCTCAATCCACTGCCAGCGGGGCGCATCCAACGCCGCCTGGGGATTTAGGTTGAAATCTATAGTGTTGACGATGACCTGGACATGGCCTTGGGGCTGCATAAAACCGCCCATCACGCCAAAAGGCCCGACAGGTTGGCCGCCTTTGGTCAAAAACCCGGGAATGATGGTGTGGTAGGTGCGCTTGCCGGGCTTGAGGCTGTTGACGTGGCCGGGCTCCAGGGAGAATGTGTGGCCCCGGTTCTGCAAGGCGATTCCTGTTTCGGGAACCACGATGCCTGAGCCAAACCCCATGTAGTTGCTTTGGATATATGATACCATATTGCCCTTGCTGTCCGCCACCGCCAGGTACACTGTGCCGCCCTGCGGCGGTTTCCCGGGCACAGGCTCCAGGGCGGTGTCTGTAATCAACCGCCGGCGCTCCCTTGCATAGTCCTCCGTGAGCAGTTCCGCCGCCGAGACAGGCATCGCTTTGGGATCGGTGATATACGTTCTGCCATCGGCGAAAGCAAGCTTGATCGCCTCGATTTGGCGGTGGTAAGTCTCCACATCACCAGGGGCCAAATCCCCGCACTGCTCCAGAATCTTCAAGGCCATCAGCGCCACCAGCCCCTGGCCGTTGGGCGGCAGTTCCCACACATCAAAGCCGCGGTAATTGACGCGGATTGGTTCCACCCATTCCGGCTGGAAAGCGGCGAGGTCTTCTTTGGTGATCAGCCCGCCGGTTTTCCGGGCAAATTGATGGATAGCCTCGGCCAACTCTCCACTGTAGAAGGCGCGGGCGTTGGTTTCGGCAATTGCCTTAAGCGACCTGGCGTGCCCCGGGGATCGCCAGATCTCGCCAATGGCCGGAGGCTTTCCTCCTGGGGCGAAAGTGGCGAACCAGTGGGCGAACTCCTCGCCTTTCAGGTTTTCTTTGTATACCTCATATGCTCTTTGCCAGTAGTACCCGGTGACCGGTGAAACAGGGTAGCCGTCTTCGGCGTAAGCGATCGCCGGTTTTAGTGTTTCTGTCAGCGGGAGCAGTCCAAAGCGCTCCGCCAGCGCAGCCCAGGCGGCGGGTATCCCCGGCACAGTAACCGGCAGCCAGCCGTAGCGCGGCATGGCGCTATGCCCTTTTTGCAGCACTTTACTGATGGAAATGCCTTTGGGCGCGGGGCCGCTGGCATTGAGGCCGTACAGCCTGCCTCCGCTCCAGACAATGGCGAAGGCATCGCCGCCGATACCGTTGGATGTCGGTTCCACCACCGTGAGGCAGGCTGCGGCGGCAACGGCGGCATCAACGGCATTGCCGCCTTTTTTAAGTATCTCCAGGCCGGCTTGGGCGGCCAGCGGCTGGGAAGTGGCAACCATGCCGTTTTTGGCATAGACGGTCATTCTTTGAGAAGGATAAGGATTGTACAGCGGATCAAACTTAAGCATAGACAGGCTCCTTTGTCAACAGGTTTCCTCTCTTTTCTTCGGCGCAGGATCCGCTATACCTGCCGCAGGGTTTATTGACAAAGCCTGAGAAGTATTTTATAATTTTTTTAAATGATTTCTCCAACAAATTTACATCCAAAGGCCGTGAAAGGGAGAAGTAAGCTGGAGAGGGGCTCGCAGAGAGCCAAGGGGTGGTGCGACTTGGCAGCTGCCGCCGGCTGAAATACACCCTGGAGCCGCGGGCTGAAACAGCAGTAGGCCTGGCCGCTTACCGGCGTTACCGGTTAGGGAAGTGATGGCTTCCTGAAAACGAGTGAATCTGTTTGGCAGATTAAGACAGGTGGTACCGCGGTGTTAAGTCGTCCTGGAAATGGACGGCTTTTTTTGTTAATGAAGCGAAGAGGAGAGATCTTGATGAACAGAATCAGGTTTTATTCAGGTGAAGAGATTCCTGTGGAAATGCACAAAGTGAGGATTGTCCAGAAACTAAGCCTGCTTTCGGTCAAAGAACGCCTGAAGGCTGTGCAGGACGCGGGCAGCAACACATTTCTGCTGAAAAACCGCGACGTCTATCTGGACATGCTCACCGACAGCGGTGTGAACGCCATGAGCGACCGGCAGCTGGCGGCGATGATGGAAGCCGACGACAGCTACGCCGGTTCCGAGACCTTCGCCAGGCTGGAAGCCAAATGCACGGAACTGTTTGGAACGAAGTATTTCCTCCCTGCTCACCAGGGCCGAGCCTGCGAACATATCCTGGCCAAGGTTTTTGTCAAACCCGGCACTATCGTGCCCATGAATTATCACTTTACGACCACCAAGGCCCATATCGTTCTCTGCGGCGGCAGTGTGGTGGAAACACCCATCGACGAGGCATACCGCATTTCCAGCGCCTATCCATTCAAAGGGAACATGGATATCGACAAACTGCGGCAGGTAGTGGAGGAGCACGGTGCAAGCCGCATCGCTTTTGTCCGGATGGAAGCGGGGACAAACCTCATCGGCGGGCAGCCATTTTCTTTGGACAACCTGGCAGAAGTCAAGTCTTTGTGCGGCAAACACGGCATCCCGCTGATCCTGGACGCCAGCCTTCTGGCGGACAATCTGTATTTCATCAAAGTCCGGGAAGAAAAATACCGGGATTGGAGTATTCGGGAAATTGCCCGAAGGATCGCCGATTTGTGCGACATCATCTATTTTTCCGGCCGCAAGCTAGGATGCGCCCGGGGCGGCGGAATGATGACCAGCAACGCGGAGTATTTCAAGCAGATCCGGGAGTTCATCCCGCTTTACGAAGGCTTCCTGACCTACGGCGGCATGTCGGTCCGGGAGATGGAGGCAATAGCAGTTGGGCTCGAGGAAACAATGGAGTTGGAAATGATCAGCCACGGCCCCCAGTTTATCGCATATATGGCGGAGGAGCTCATCAAGCGCGGGATTCCGGTGGTCACACCACCAGGAGGTTTGGGCTGTCATCTTGACGCGCGGGAGTTTCTGGATCATCTGCCGCAGGAGGAATATCCTGCCGGAGCTTTGGCTGCCGCCGTATATATCGCCAGCGGGGCCCGGGGCATGGAACGGGGCACCATGTCTGAACAGCGCGAACCCGACGGTTCGGAGCGACTGGCGGACATGGAGCTTTTGCGCCTGGCACTGCCGCGGCGCGTGTTCACCCTCTCCCAGGTGAAGTATGTTGTGGACCGGGTGAGCTGGCTCTATGAAAACCGCCGGCTGGTCGGGGGCCTAAAATTTGTGGAAGAGCCGGAGACACTGCGCTTCTTCTTCGGCAGGCTGGCGCCTCTGTCAGACTGGCAGGAGCAGCTTGCCGACAAATACATGGCTGATTTGGGCGAGTATTAAGGGGGGCTTTGAACCCCCCTTCCTTTTATTTAAGCCCTAGATCTGATCAATATTGTCGATGCCGGCGCCAAAGCCGGAGAGGTGATTGATGGGCAGGGAAAAACAGATGCCGCTGCCGGGAGTGGTAAGCCCAACAGCTTTGGTGATGCCTTCCATGATGGCCCGCTTTTTCTCCTGGGGGGCCACAATCAGGATCAGGTCTTTTTCCGGTTCGATAGTGATGCCCAGGTACTTGACGGCTTCTTTTGAACCCAAACCGCGGGCGTGAATCAATGTCCCTCCCGTCGCCCCCGCTTCCTTGGCCGCTTCCATGGCATGTTCAAAGAACCCGTTGTTGACGATGCTGACAATCAAATGAAATTGATGTTCCGAAGTAGCAGGCATGACTTCACTTCCTATCTCCAGGTTTTTATCTGCTTGTCCAAGGGTATTGGAAACCACATTGCTGATGCTGGTTACACTGATGCCGCAGCATATGCCTGTGCCCGGCTTGCTGAAGTCGATCACATCCCCTAACTTCTCCACGAAACGACGGGCCATCCTGGCTGTTTGCAATGTGACAGCGATGATTTTTTTCGGCCCACCGTACCCGAGGATGTCGTAAACCACTGATTTCGCTGTTCCCAAGCCGTGCACCAAAAACGCGGCCGGCATCTCGCACGCTTTGAGAGTATTAATCAACCGGTCTTTCAGGCTGTAGTCCAAAATGGTAATCAACGCTTCAATCCTGTTGCCGCCGTCCATATTGATCGCCCTCCATTCAGCGAACGGTCACTGTTCAATCAATTCAAGAAACAGCGCCGACATTCCTTGCCAATCCTGCTTTTTCAATCCCCGGCCCGGGCAAGATCCGGCGCTTCGTCGATATCAATAATGGTTTCCTCTGCGGGCACCACCATTTCGCGGGCCGCTTTCCTGGACTTGTAGGCATACACAGCCCCGAACAGCTGCAGTGTGATCACCGGGAGCAGAGCCACCAAGGCCACAATCCCGAATGCGTCGGTGAATATGTTCCCGCCAAGGGCCTCGCTTGCGCCAATGGCGAAAGGCAGCATAAACGTGGCCGCCAGGGGCCCGGACGCTACGGCGCCGGAGTCAAAGGCGATTGCCGAAAACAGCTTCGGCACCGTGAAGGTCAACAGCAGCGCAACAACATAGCCTGGGATCACGAAATACAAAATAGACAGCCCTGTCACCACCCGCACCATGGCCAAGGCCACCGCCAGGCCTACACCGGCAGACAAGCTCAATCCCATTGTTTTTCCGGAAATGGCTCCGGCAGTGACATCTTCAACCTGCCGCTTCAGCACGAACACGGCCGGCTCCGCCGCCACCACCAGATAACCCATGGCCAACCCGGTGAGCACCAGCACCCAGGTGTTGGAATTGGCAATCAGGATGCGGCCCAAAAGGTGCCCCGCGGGCATAAAGCCCACATTGGCGCTGGCCAAAAAAAGCACCAGCCCGAAGTAGGTGTAAACTGTGCCCACTGTTGTTTTCAACAGCGCTCTGGGCTTAAGGCGCAAAACCAGAGCCTGAAAGACGGCAAACAGCGCCAAAATGGGCGCAAGCGCCACCGCCACCTGCCCGAACTGGGAAGCGATGCCGCTTTTGTACAGCCGGGCGATATCCGCCAGGGAATTGACTTCCGCCTCAGTGAGGGCACTGCCGCCTGACGGCGAAAAGAACACGCCCAGGACCAGAACGGCGACGATGGGACAGATCAGCGTCAAGGCAACCAGGCCGAAACTGTCTTCATGGGTTGCCCGGTCGCCGCGGATTGATGCCAGGCCGAGCCCAAGGGCCATCACAAATGGTACCAGGATCGGGCCGGTTGTCACCGCTCCCGCTTCCCAGGCGATGGACAGAAAATTGGCACCGGTAAAATATGACAGAATGATAGCGGTCAAATAACAGGCGATCAGAACATAAGAAAGGCGCCAGTGAAACAGAATCCGCATAAAGGCCATAACCACCGCCAGGCCCACACCGAAAGCGACGGTGAAGATTATTACTGCATCGGGGACACCGCTGATCTGGCCTGCTAAAAGTATCAAGTCCGGTTCGGCCACAGTGATGAAAACGCCGATAACAAAGGTCAGCCCAATGATCAAAGCCAGGTTCCGGCTTTTGACCACGGAAGATCCGACGTATTCCCCGATGGGAATCAAGGATATGTCCACACCCAGGTTGAACAGAGCAATCCCGATTGTCATGATTGCGGCACTGATCAAAAAGAAAGCCAAGCTCCAAGGCGGCATCGGCGCTGCCGTGAAGTTTAGCGCCAGCACAAGCAAGATAATGGGAACAACCGACTTTGATGATTCTTTGAGCTTATCCAACAGCAGTTTCAGCATCCGCCCACCTCTTTTCTGCCAATTTTAAGCGGATTGATCATATGGTAGGCCCATACAAAGAATCCGCTTTAGATTCAATGGTATTCTCTCATATTAAACCGCAGGCGTCAAGGAGACCAATCCCCTCGTTCTCAGTGGGATTTCGTGCCNNCCACGGCGTGCAGCTCATTCTTGATGTACTCGACCACAACGGACCTGCCTGACGCGTCGCTGATGGCGAAGTGGTAGTCGTTGTCGGCGGAAGCATGCATATCATACTGGGAAAGAAGTTCCAACGCCTCGTCCACAGTGGCCGCCCGATCCAGAAGCAGGCGCACTGCCGAGGAGGTGGTGAGATCAGGTTTGCTGGTGTTCTGATTGGTCTGTTCCGAATGCTTAATGGCAAGAATAGCCACACACAACCCTTTTTCGTTCATACCGTCCAGCGGTGCGAAGACGGACGCCAGCATCCGGAATTTGTCCATGAACCCCAGGCTCCCCACATCCCGGCTAAACCCCAGAAACCTGAGATGGCATAGAATAAAAAAGAGACCGAACATCGGTCTCTTTAAATTTTCTGGTGGAGATAAGGGGATTCGAACCCCTGGCCTCTTGAATGCCATTCAAGCGCTCTCCCAACTGAGCTATATCCCCACTTGTTGGCGATTGATTTGGAAATTTGGTACCCCCAACCGGATTTGAACCGGTGCCTTCGCCGTGAAAGGGCGGTGTCCTAGGCCGCTAGACGATGGGGGCCCATAATAATGGTGGTTCCTGCTGGATTCGAACCAGCGGCCTCTGCCATGTCAAGGCAGCACTCTAACCAACTGAGCTAAGGAACCACCGGATTGTTGCCTAGTGGTGCCCAGAGCCGGAATCGAACCAGCGACACGAGGATTTTCAGTCCTCTGCTCTACCAACTGAGCTATCTGGGCCTGTATTTGTTTGGCTGGGGTGCCTGGATTCGAACCAGGGAATGCAGGAGTCAAAGTCCTGTGCCTTACCGCTTGGCCACACCCCACTGATTGATGGCGGAACCGACGGGACTCGAACCCGCGATCTCCGGCGTGACAGGCCGGTGTGTTAACCAACTACACCACGGTTCCTTAACCTGGAGCGGTAGACGAGGCTCGAACTCGCAACCTTCGCGATGGCAACGCGATGCTCTACCAATTGAGCTACTACCGCATGAGCCACTACCGCGCTGATAAATGGTGGGCGAAACAGGGCTCGAACCTGTGACCCCCTGCTTGTAAGGCAGGTGCTCTCCCAGCTGAGCTATTCGCCCATAACTGCACTCCCAAAAACCGAAGTGCGTTTTAAATTATACCAGCGAGAGCCCTTGTTGTCAATCCATATTCAGAGTTATTTTTACCCTGGGCTTTGATTGCCTGCCGGGAAGCAATCAGATATAATAAGACTTGGACATAGATCAATGCATCGAGCGGAATGCAATCTAGGGGGTCGATTTATGAAAACCACTGTAAAAGTACGTTTTTTCCTGCTGCTGATGCTGATGGGCATCCTCACAGCCCAAACTTGGGCTGCCAACAGATATCTTATCACAACTGAACAAGCAAATCAAGCCCATGATTATGCGCTGCGCTATGTCGAAAATGAAGTGGCCTACTTGTTCGGCGGCCGGCAAAGTGTGGAAGCCTATTTGACAGCGCTTGCCGACGGTAAAGTCCCCGGCGAGGAAATCGGCGTCGATGCCTCAGCGGTAGTGGTCAACGCCTACCGGCATGTGGTACCAAACATCCGGTTCTTTTTCGACGAGAGCGGCAAAACACTGGTGAGCGACGCCACCAGCAGCCTGATCGCCAAGTACAACAGCATACCCATCACCCAGGAGGAGCTTGGCCCCGGCGACTTGATATTCTTCAAAGACGCCAACGGCAGCATCAACGGCATCGCCATCTTTTCAGAGCTAAGAGGCAGCGTGATTCATTTCATCACTGCCTCGGCCAATGCGGGCAAAGTCGTCCGGACCAACGCCTATCTAAACGGAGAATTCTGGACCACCCGTTTCGCCGGGTTTGGCCGCCTGCAGTACACCATCGCGGAATAAGCCCGGTTCGCGGCTGTATCATGTATATCCGCCTCGCTTTCGACAAACAATTGTTTAGAGAGCGAGGCGGATTGTTATATGCAGTTGACAAAGCGCATTCACCACAACATCAAGTTTCTGCAGGAACAATTCAACAACAGCACCGACTTGGTCGTGCGCCGGTTCAACATCAACATCCCCGGGATCCGCGAGATTGCCGGTGCCTTGGTCTTTTTCGACGGCCTCATCTCCAACCAGCTGATCACCGACGCAGTCCTGGATCCTATCCTGCATGAAACCAGCGAGTTTCAGCAGCCCATCGACGCGGATCTCCTCACGTTCTTGAAAGAATCGATCCTAACCGATGCGGAGCACAGTGAAACAAATGATGCGGACAAGGTTTTGCTGGCGATCATGATGGGGGAAGCCGCGCTTTTGATCGACGGGTACAACACCGCCCTCACCATCTCCGTCAAGGGCTGGCAGCACCGTTCTATCGAGTCGCCGCAGTCTGAAGGGGTGATCCGCGGCCCGAGGGATAGCTTCGTCGAGGCGATCAACCGCAATATGATGCTGATCCGCCGCCGCCTGCGGGATCCCAATCTGGTGTTCGAACGGATCCAAATCGGCACCCGGGGGCAAAATGATGTCGTCATCGCCTATATCAAAGATATCGCCAACAAAAACCTGGTCGCGGAAGTGCGCAAGCGCCTTGAAAAAGTCGATCTGGACGTGATCCTGGACTCAGGTTATATCGAGCAGCTGATCGAAGACGATTGGTGGTCTCCCTTCAACACCGTCCAAGATACAGAGCGCCCCGACGAGGTGGTGGCTGGGTTGGTGGAAGGGCGCGTGGCCATTTTGGTGGACAACTCTCCTTTTGCGCTGCTGGCTCCCACCACCATCAACTCCCAGATGCTGTCCCCGGAGGATTACTATGTGCGCTGGCCGGCGGCCAATTTTGTCCGTTTGATCCGCTTTATCGCGTCTTTCGTCGCTTTGGTGACGCCCTCTTTATATATCTCCCTGGTATCGTTTCATCCGGAGATGATTCCGACCCAGTTGGCCTTGTCCATCGCCGCCTCCAGAGAAGGCCTGCCTTTCCCTTCTTTCATTGAAGCTTTAGTGATGGAGCTCTCCCTGGAATTACTGCGGGAAGCGGGAATCCGGCTGCCGGGCCCTATTGGGCAGACCATCGGTATCGTCGGCGGCTTGGTTATCGGTGACGCCGCCGTCAGCGCCGGTATTGTCAGCCCGATTATGGTCATTGTGGTAGCCATGACCGCCATCGCCGGCTTTATCATTCCCACCTACACCTTGAGCTTCGGTCTGAGGATCACCCGCTTTTTTTTGATGATCGCCGCAAGCTTCCTTGGTTTATACGGCTTGACATTGGGCATGCTGATCCTGCTGGGGCATCTGGCTACTCTAACCAGCTTCGGCGTGAGCTACCTTTCGCCGTGGGCGCCGTTGAACCTTCAGGACATTAGAGACTCAGTAATCCGCTTCCCATGGCATGCACTGAGGATCCGCCCCCGCTACACCCGGACCAACGACCCGACGCGCCGCCCTCAAGGGCCCCCAGGCAAAAAGAAACAAAACAGAGGGAAGCAGTGACAATGAGCCGCAACAGCCGCTGTCTACCAATCACACTGATCATGATCAGCTTGCTTGCCGCTGGCTGCTGGGATGCCAAAGACATCGATCAGCGCTCCTTTGTCATGGGTGTGGCTTTTGATCTGAACGACACCGACGACACGCTGGTGATGACTGTTGAAATACCGGTGTTGACCAGTTTCGCCACCAAAACACAGAGTTCCTCGGATGCCAGATCACTGATCGCAGCCACAACCGGCACATCGGTGACCCAAATGGCGACCCGCTTTGAAACCCGCACCTGGCGCGAACAGTTTTTCGGCCATACCCAGTGTATCATTATCGGCGAGGATCTGGCCAGGGAGGGCATTCTGCCCATCATCGACTACTTCGACCGCAATCCCCGGATCGATCGACGCCTGACACTTTTTATCGCCCAGGGAGAAGCAGGCCAGATTTTTCACGTCAAGAATCCCATCGAATCATTGATTTCGATCGCCCTGAACCAAATTCTAAACACCCTGACCAACACAACCCGAGTTGTCAAACGCAGTTTCCAGGAGTCGCTCCGGGATCTGGAAAGCAACGGCGACACGGTGCTGCCCAGAGTCAGGGGCACAGAAACGGAAGTCGTGATCGCCGGCGGCGCTCTCATCAAAGACTACAAGTTTGTCGCTTGGCTCGGCGAAAATGAAACCCGCGCCGTGGCGTTCCTGTACAACAGCATTTCCGGCGGGGTGATCACGGTCAACGTCGACAACATTCTCTACACTTACGCCCTGCGCAGCGCGTCGACAAGCATCAAGCCTATGCTCAAAGATGGGCTGCTTTCGTTCAAAATAAAGGTCCGCTCGGAAGGGGACATTATCGAAGCATTCCACAAAGGGCCCGGCGGGACAACTAATTTCGACTTGCCGAAAATCGAAGCAAAACTCAATCAAGTGGTGGAAGAGGAAATCCGCCACCTCCTGGCCAAACTCCAGGACTTTAAGGCAGACCCTATCGGTTTTGACCGCTTGGTGTACCGCCATAACCCTAAGTACTGGAATGAACATGCGGCGGACTGGAAAGAGCAGGTGTGGCCCCAGGCGCGTTTTGAGATCACTGCGGAGTTCAATATCCGCCGTACAGGCATATTAGAGCAGGTGACCGTCTATGAAAGCAAGGAATAAGCTTTTGACACAGGAAGTCACGATTATTATCGTCAACATGATTCTGGGCGTCGGGACGATCGGGCTGCCTTCTTCATTGGCTAAAACTGCCGGGCCGGATGGGATCATTTGCTACCTTGCGGCTGTCGCTTTGTATTTTGTCGGAACCGTCCTGATCATCTGGTTGGCGCAGCGGTTTCCCAACCAAGGGTTGGCGGATTACAGCTCCTATCTGTTAGGCTCGGTTCTGGGGTTTGTTTTCAACCTGGTGTTCGCCTTGTATATGATCTCGGTAGTCAGCGCCGTCGTCCGGAGATTCGCCGGGATTACCAAGATTTTCCTGCTGCAGCGGACTCCGCTGGAGGCGATCATTATTTCCATGCTGTTTGCCGCTTCGTTCCTGACTCGGAACGGACTGGAACCCATCGCCAGATCATGCCAGATCCTGCTTTATATCTTTTTTATCCCCTTTTTGGTGACACCGTTCTTTATTCCTGTCTTTGATCTCGGCGAGTTTCTGCCTTTGTTTCAATCCGATTTCGTGACCATAGCCAAAGGGGCGTTCAACGCCATTTTCGCTCTGGCAGGAATCGAGGTGATGCTGGTCCTTGGCTCCCATGCCGAGAATCCCAGGGGGCTGATGCGCCCAGCCTTGCTGGGGATCTCCATCGTGTCAGCACTGATCCTTGTCCTCATCGTCCTGGCCTTCGGCAGCCTTTCGGTTTCCCAAACCGCCAAACTGACCGACCCTGTGTTTGAGATGATCAAGTTTATCCCCGTCCCTTTTTCCATTTTTGAACGGATCGACATTTTCATTTTCACCGTGTGGATCGCCTCCACCTACTCGACAATTGTCATCGGTCTGTTCACAGCCAGCCACCATCTGGCGGAGATGTTCAACCTGGACTCAGGCAAAGGTTTCGTCTGGCCGATCTGTGTAGCGGTCTACTTCATGTCTTTAATCCCCGGGAACGAGTTTGAGGTCGCCGAATACAGCAACGTGCTGGTGTTTATGTGGTTGTTCCTTGTGTACGGGATCGTCCCCCTGCTGCTGATCATCTCTCTCTTCCGCAAGCCTCCCGATCCCGGCAGGCAAAAGCGCTCTTCAAAACAGAAACGCCGCAAACAAAAAAAGCAAACTCGTGAGACTACCGGCGGCGCAGTCTCGTAAGTTTGCTTGCTTGCGGCGTCAAACTTAGAAAGATACCGGGAAAAAATAACCTCCAAAGAAGATCAGAGCCAGGATCAATGTGACCACCATGTTCATTGTTTGCCCCACGACATAAAGCACAACTGGTTTGCCGCCCCGGCACATTTTCGCCATATCGCTGAAACGGGAATCAAGGCCGATCGACACAAAGGCCAGAGTGAACAGCCAGTTCTTGAGGTTTTTGGTCACATTGACGATTCCGTCGACCTTTTCCTGGCCGATCCAAGGGATCAGGATAAAGGAGAATACCAACGAAGACAGGACAAAGCCTAGGACAAACTTGGGCATACGGCGCCATATCTCACTGATCCGGGGACGGGCACCTGCAAATTCGCCTGCGCCAACCTCCACCCCTTCCTGCGCCACGAAGACCAGGGCGAACACAAAAGCCACTATCCCGATCAAAAGGTTCTGGAGCATCTTGATCACCGCCGCCACCTCGGTGGCCAGCTCACTGACCATGGCCCCGGCAACTACCACGGCGCCAGTGCTGTCCACAGTGCCGCCGATCCATGCCCCGCCCACGGCGTCGCTCAACCCCAGCCACTTGATGAGCAGAGGTTCCAGAATCATCATCACGACCGTAAAGATCAGCGAAATGGAGATGGCCATGCTGATTTCTTCTTTCTTCGCCTTGGTTGCGGCTCCTGTGGCCACCGCCGCCGACACACCGCAGACCGACGTACAGGCCGCGATCGTTGCCACCAGCGACTTGTCTTTCATCTTGAGAACGCGGATTCCGTATTGGTACATCAAAATCAGCACCAGGGGACAGCCAAGCCAGGCCACTCCCAGCCCGTAACCGCCCAGGACTAGGATCCGGTTGAACAAAAGCTCGGCTCCCATCACTACCAATCCCGTTTTGATGAACAGCTCTGTCTGCAGGGCCGGCACAAGCCATTTAGGCTTGCCAAACACATTGGAGATGATCAGCCCCAAAGCCAGCGCCCAGATCACGTCATTTACGCCGTAATGCTTCATGGTCGCTTGATTGCCGCCCACATAAGCCAAGACCGCCAGCAGAAACACTACCGGGTACCCAAGCAGGAACCGCCCCGCCTCCCGGCCGCTGCGCTTGATCACACCGTAGGCAATGCCGCAAATTGCCGCCAGGAACACTCCCAGAGCCAAAAGCCCCGGTATCAGATCCGTCGGCAGCGCATCGGTGATGGTGTTGGTCCATCCTTTAAGGCGGGGCACGGTTTTAATCACACCGGTGGCGGACAAAACCAAGAGCAGGGTCCCCAGCCAGATAGTCCACCAATCTTCTGTACGGAACAGAAATCCCAGGCTGAATCTCTTTCTGGTTGCGATCTCTTCACTCAAACCTATTTCCCTCCAGTACTCGCGTACTATTTTGCTCTATCTTATGCAGCAGGAAAAAGAGTGTGTGTCAAAATTAGCCGGCGCAGGAGGAAAAACGGGTATGCGTATGGTAGATTACATGAAAATGTTTATGGCTGAACACAATTGTAGGAGGAAACGCAAGTGCGGATCGCGACACTGGGGCCCAAGGGCACATTCTCGGAAGAAGCGGCTCTGCTTTACCAGCAGCGGATCACCGGCTGTGTGGAACCGGAAAAGATACAGTTTTTCAGCATACCTGAATGCCTGCAGAAAGTGGAAACATACGAGGCGGACCGGGCGGTCCTGCCGGCGGAGAACATGGTGGACGGCATCATCGGCATCACCTTCGACTGTTTGATCGAGTACCACGATTTCGTCAAAGTCTGCGACGAAGTGCACATCAGGATCGAATTTGTCCTTGCCGGCCGGATGCAAGACTTGAGCGAGGTGGAACGAATCTACTCCCACCCGTCGGCCCTCAACCAATGTGTCCATAACTTGCGCTCCCTGCTGCCGACAGCTCTTCAGATCCCCGTCTCGTCAACAGCCGAGGCGGCGGTCAAAGCCGGAGAAGAACCGGGAGCGGCAGCATTGTGCTCACCCCGTACGGCCCGGGAATACGGCTTGAACATTCTCCATGAAAACCTGGCAGATTATCCCAACAACCAGACCCGCTTCCTTGTATGCGGGCTGACAGACAATGTTCCCACCGGCAGCGACCGGACTTTGCTCGCTGTCCGGTTCGGTGAAAACAAGCCGGGCCAGCTCCATGAAATCACTGGGTATTTCGCGGAGCATGGGATCGACTTGACCTTTGTCCAGTCCCGGCCGTACAAAGTGCGGCCTCAGGAGTATGTGCTGCTGTTTGAGATGATCGGGCACAAATCGGATCCGGCGTTGAAAGCGGCGCTGCAGAAGGTCGAGCAGAAGGTGCGGGAATCGAATGGTTGGAAAAAAGTGCTGGGAAGTTATCCCAGGCAAAAATAACCGGAAAACACCCCTTGCAAGGCAAAGAGAAGTCTGATAGACTAAGGAAGTTGAGATAAGGGGGGACCTGCTTTGCTGCAAGAATTTGTGACCTCCTGTTTTTTGATTGTGGCAGCGGAAATGGGTGACAAATCACAGATTCTGGCAATGACTTTCGCCACCCGATACTCCATCAGACAGGTAATGCTCGGTGTATTCCTCGGAATCTTGCTGAACCACGGCGCCGCAGTTGCCCTTGGATCCTCCCTATCTCTCATTGTTTCTTTGGATAAAGTGCGGATAGCCTCCGGCGTCCTGTTCGTGCTTTTTGCTTTGCTGACTTTAGCCAAGGCTGACGATGACGAGTTGGAATCCGCTGAAAGCAATCGCTATGGCCCTGTGCTCACTGTGGCTATGGCGGTTTTTATTAGCGAGCTGGGGGACAAGACCCAGCTTGCCACCATCACCCTCGCCGGCGGCGCCCAATATCCACTCCTCGTCTTGGCCGGGACAGTCTCCGGCATGGTGATGACCAGCGCCATCGGCATCCTGATCGGCAGCCGCATGGGCGAACGGGTCCCGGAATTTGCCATGCGCGTTGTCTCGGCGTTAGTCTTTTTGCTTTTTGGCTTGTCCGCGCTTTACCAGAACCTGCCTCAAGCCTGGCTCTCTTTGCCTAATGTTTTCTCGGCGAGCGCAGTCTTGAGCGCTGTGACGCTGCTGTTGATCTGGCGGGCGTGGAAGATCCACAAAAGCCAGGCCACGACAACCTACAAGGCTAGAGCGGAACGCCTGCGCCAGCACCTATCCGGGATCAAGGCATTGGTCGACGACCTGTGCCTCAAAAACGAACGCTGCCCACACTGCGACTCTGCTCACTGCATGCTGGAAACTGCCAGGGAAAATATTGAGGCCTTCCTTAATAAAAAATCAGTTGTCCCCCTCTCTGATCGATTGGGGCAACTGCAGATCGACCGCCGCAAATTTGACCTCGGCAAAGCCCGGGAGGCGCTGTGCCGCACCGTAGTCGCTTGTCAGCACTGCGACCCGGGGCATCGGGATACCTGTGTGTTGAACGAAACCCGCAAGGTCTTGGAAAAGATCTGCTTTGACAGAGTCCTGCCTTATACAGGCAATATGGAGGCCTACCTTGCGGAAGTGGAAAGAGAGTCGCCGGTGTTGGCCGGCAAAATCCGTACCATGCTGAACACCCACTGATCGATGATTGTGAAAAGCCGGCGTATGCAAACGCCGGCTTGGCAGCGGCCTGCCCGCTTGGTTCTCACTGATGGTGTTGTTGCTCACGACAGCACTGCCTTTCCAAATGTATAAACCACCAGCTTGGCTGTGGACATCGTTTACGGCTGTGTTGCCGATGATGGAATTGCCATCGATAATGCAGCTTGCATCCGCGATGAATAGACCTCCACCACTGCCACCTTTGGTGAGAAGATTACCCTCATCCAACCATTCATAATCCCCAGTGCAGGTGTTGTTGGTTATTGTGTTCCCACTGATGATATGTGTGCCGCCGGTAATGAAAACACCTCCGCCATTGCTTAACTCTGAGAAGTTTTCGCTGATCGTGTTGTTGATAATAGTGTGATTGCCTTTTGCGATGTAGATGCCTGCACTGCCGCCATGTGATCTATTGTTTGATATAACATTCCCCTCAATATTATGTTCGCCAGATGACACTCTAATGCCGGCTCCATACCTGTCGCTCTCGTTATAAGCTATTGTGTTTCCAACGATATTGTGGCTGCCATTCACAGAGTAAATCGCGTTTTCATTATAACTGATTTCATTGTCGGCAATGAAATGCCGGCCATCGCGCAGATCAACTGGCTACCACTTCCGGGTCCAGGGGATCTTCACTCTGAAGAATGATATTTTTGCCTTTGAAGTTTATGGTTTCTCTATAGGTGCCAGGCGCGGCGACAATCGTATCTCCGTCCTCCGCGGCGTCAATTGCTGCTTGAATGGTCGAATAGTCTTTCGGCACAGAGATGGTTCGGCCGCCAACTCTGCCCGGCACTGTCACTTTGATGCTGCGTGTAAGGGCATACTTGGCTCCTTGCGTTATTATCAGCACCACCTCCACCTCGGTGTCGTTCTCCGGAGGTTGAATTGCCCCGGTCAAGGCAATGACATCAGTGTCGCTGGATGAGTGTACACTGACACCAAATCCATCCGGAACCGAAGGCAGCGTCAGTAAAGTTTCATTCGGCAGGGGAGCGTCGATCGAGTCTATACCCGCAGCTATGAGATTGGCTGACAGAAGCATTGGGCAGTAAACCGAAAGGTTTTCCACTTTGGTGTGAACGTACCACTTATCACCTATCTTCACAGTCGTTGAACCATAGACATACTCCCAGTTGTCATCCTCGTCATCGTAATATGCCATCACTGCATTGCTTGAAGTCGCTTCAATGAAAAACTCCACCGATCGCCCACCAAGATTGGACACTGTAATTTCCAGTGGTTCTCCGGCAGGAGTCTCATCATGCAGCGGAACACTGTTTGCCTTTCGAACGGAAACGGCCGCTCCTTTAGGAAGATCTTTGATGACAGCATTTTGCAGGACTACGGCTGTATTGTCATCTTCAGCTGTAAATTCTCCGCCGTAACTTAAAGTGCGTCCAAACACAGCCGTAATACTTATGTTCCTGTTCATCAGAATTTGATAACCGCCTGGAGCGTTAGGGTTGTGGACAACATCGGCTTTGTCGGGGCCATCCCAAAATGCGAACGCCCAGCCTTCTTCTGGAATCACTTCGATGTTCACCACAGTTTGTGGAGCAATCTTATCACCAGCGTCGGGAATATTCACACTACCCCGTCCTACGATGTTCACTGATAATGTGAAATCCTTACCGCCTTTACCACCACCCATACAGCCGTTTATCATCGCCATTGTCAGCAGCAAGCACAAGCACTTGAGAAAAACGTGAATTCTTCGTGTTCTGGTGTTCAGCAAAAGAGTTCCTCTTTTTTAGTCAGAACATATTGTTTTCATTGATGACTAATATTGAACGTTTTCATTAAAAGTCCTTTCAGTGTTATACCTCGAAGGTACGTTTGCGCAACCCTTCAACATTTTCGGTTTTTTGCGAAAAATGCAGCGCCGCGCCGTAAATCGCTCAGAAGTAAAAAAGCCGGGGCGCTTTCCCGCCGGCTTCTTTGTCATTAATCCATCTGCTGCCCGCCGGTGACGTTGATCGCCTGGCCTGTCATATAGCTTGACTGATCCGACGCCAGAAACACCATCACGTTGGCAACGTCCACATAAGTGCATCCCCGCTTCATCGGCACCATATTCAGATATTTCTGCCTCACTTCTTCCGGGGTAATCCCCTGGTTGCGGGCATACTGCTCGTACAGGCTGTTCACCCACAAAGGCGAATCAAGCAAGTTGCCCGGGCAGATGGCGTTGACCCGGATACCTTTGTCCGCGTATTCCAGCGCCAAGCTCTGGGTAAGCCCTATGCCGCCGAATTTTGACGCTGCGTAGGCCGAGTTTTTCGCCGATCCTTTCTTTCCCGACTTGCTGTTGATCTGGATAATATTCCCCTTGCCTTGGGCGAGCATCGCCGGGATCACCGCTTTGGCTGCGTTGAAATAGCCCACCAGGTTGACTTCAATCACTTTGCGCCACTGCTCAGGGGCAAACTCTTCCGTCGGCTTGGCAATGAGGATGGCAGCATTCGCCACCAAGAGATCGATCCTTCCCCACCGATCCAGGGCCGCTTTGGCCATCTGTTCGCACTGGGTGTAATCGGTCACATCCACCTTGACAGCGGCGGCATTCTCTCCGAGCCTTTCGGCAACCGCTTTCGCCGCTTCATAGTTCAGATCGGCGATCACCACTTTGGCCCCTTCCTGGGCCAGCCTTTCCGCCAAAGCTTCCCCCAGGCCCTGAGCTCCACCGGTTATGATGGCTACCTGCCCTTTCAACTGCTGCGCATGGGTGTCACTCATCACAGTCATCCTTTCCATCTATGATCAAAATAATCCCGAGTTCCGTCATTATGGATTATAGCATATTTCGCGGCGATTCTTAACTGCGAAATCACAAATCTAGGCGCTTTATCCTGAATAATGTGGTATAATGCTTATGAATACCAAGAATTAATCACAGCCGTAAAGGAGGCGTAAAATATGCGTACCAAGGCAGTCAGGTTGTACGGCAAGCGAGATCTGCGGTTGGAAGAGTTTGAGCTTCCGCCGATCAAAGATGATGAAATCCTTGCCCACATAGTGTCGGACAGTGTCTGCATGTCGTCTTACAAGGCCGCCATTCAAGGGCCTGAACATAAACGCGTCCCCAAAGACATCGCGGAAAACCCGGTTATTGTCGGCCACGAATTCTGCGGCGAAATCTTGGAGGTTGGCGCCAAATGGCGGCACCAGTTCAAGCCCGGCCAACGCTTTGCCATCCAGCCGGCTCTGAACTACAAAGGTTCTTTGGCAGCCCCGGGGTATTCCTACCGCTATATCGGCGGAGCGGCCACATACATTATCATCCCCAACGAAGTGATGGAGATGAACTGCCTGCTGCCCTACAACGGGGAAGCTTTCTTCTATGGGTCGCTCGCCGAGCCGATGTCGTGCATCGTCGGCGCCTTCCACGCCCAGTACCACACCAAGGCCGGGAGCTACATCCATGAAATGGACATCAAACCCGGCGGCAGCATGGCGATTTTGGCAGGGGCCGGGCCAATGGGGCTCGGCGCCATCGACTACGCTATCCACCGTGAACAGCGGCCAAAGCTCCTGGTAGTCACCGACATCAACCAGGAACGGCTGGATCGGGCCGCCGCGATTTACACTGTGGAAGAAGCGGCCAAAAACGGGGTCAAGCTGGTGTACCTCAACACGAACAGTGTCGCCGATCCCTTGGAGTATATCTTGTCCCTCACCGACGGCCAGGGTTATGATGACGTCTTTGTGTTCGCCCCTGTCAGGGCTGTTGTGGAAATGGCAGACCAGATGCTCGCCCGGGACGGCTGCCTCAACTTTTTCGCCGGGCCCACTGATCCCGGTTTCAAGGCTGAGTTCAACTTCTACAATGTCCACTACAACTCCACACACCTGGTGGGGACCAGCGGCGGAAACACCGACGATTTGATCGAATCACTGCAGCTGATGGAATCGGGTGTGATCAACCCATCGGCGATGATCACCCATGTGGGCGGGCTGAACAGTGTAGTGGAAACCACTTTGAACCTGCCCAACATCCCCGGCGGCAAAAAACTGATCTACACCAATATTGAGATGGAACTGACCGCCATTGACGATTTTGCCGAAAAAGGCAAGACAGATCCCCTCTTTGCCGCGCTGGCGGAGATTGTGGCCAAAAACAACGGGCTGTGGTGTGTAGAGGCGGAACAATACCTCCTGAAGCACGCCAAGCCGATTTAACCTGTAAACGGTTTTCATGAAGGAGCAGTTCTGATGGATCTCGAAGTATGTCAATTGGGTTTGCTGCCCTACAGAGACGCATTGGCCGTACAGGAACAGCTGCTTCTGCTGCGGCAGCAGCAGAGGATCGGAGATCTGCTCCTTCTGCTTGAACACCCGCCCGTGATTACTCTGGGGAAGCGGGGCAAAATGGAGCATATCCTGGCTCCCCAAGAGTGGCTGGAACGGCATCAGGTGGAAGTATACACCACCAACCGGGGCGGCGAGGTCACCTATCACGGCCCCGGCCAGCTGATCGGCTACATGTTTATCGACCTTCGCAGCCACGGGCGGGACATCCGCCGCTTTGTCCATAACCTGGAGCAGGTTTTTATCAATCTGCTGGATCAGCGCTACCAGATCACAGCTTTCCGGGATCCAGAACATACCGGTGTCTGGGTCGCCGAAGGCAAGATCACCGCCATCGGCCTGGCGATCAAGCGCTGGGTGACGATGCACGGCTTCGCCTTCAACGTCAACACCAATCTTGAGCATTTCCGCTGGATTATTCCCTGCGGAATCACAGATAGAAGCGCCGTATCCCTCCAGGCACTGCTGGGCCGGGAACTCGACCTGGCGGTTGTCTCGAGGGAAGTGATCGGGGCATTTTGTGATGTTTTTAACTATCACCCCCAGATCATCACTGAAGAGCAGTTATATTCATACTTGAGGAGTAATTCTGATGCATAAGCGCAAGCCTGAATGGCTGAAAATCAAGCACCGGAGTTCCGATCAGGTGATGGAGGTCCAACGCCTGATCCATAACCTGTCTCTCCACACGGTGTGCCAGGAGGCGAGCTGCCCCAACCTTTTGGAGTGTTTTGGGCGCAGGACCGCAACCTTCATGATCCTGGGCAGGCACTGCACCAGAAACTGCACCTTCTGCAACGTGGAGTCCAACCGCCCCGGCCCCGTGGATCCCAAAGAAGCGGAGCATGTGGCCTGGGCTGTCAATGAGCTCGGCCTCAAGCATGTTGTGATCACCTCCGTCACTCGGGATGATCTGCCCGACGGCGGTGCTTTCCATTTTGTCAATGTGATCAACGCGGTGAGGGAGAAAAACCCTCATGTTGAAATAGAAGTCCTGATCCCCGACTTCAAAGGGGACATCGAGGCTCTGGCCAAAGTGGTGACCGCAAAGCCAACCATTCTCAACCACAATGTGGAAACAGTGCCCCGGTTGTATCCGGCCGTACGCCCCCAGGCGGAATATGAGCGTTCCATCGGGCTCTTGGCCAATGTCAAGCAGCTTGATCCATATATGGTCACCAAATCAGGAATTATGGTCGGTTTGGGTGAAACTATGGAAGAGGTTCAGGCGGTGATGGAAGATCTCCGCGGCGTTGGCTGCGGCATCCTCACCATCGGCCAGTACCTCGCCCCCAGCAAAAACCACCACCCAGTGGTGGAATACGTCCACCCCGACACGTTTGAGGCATATCGCGAGCTGGGCCTTAAACTCGGATTCAAGCATGTGGAGTCAGGCCCGTTGGTCCGCAGCTCATATCATGCCGATGCTGCAGCAAACTCTCTGAAGTGAACAAGTTTTCATTTTACATATGTGGAGGCGATTTGATGGCTACACCAATCATCATGCCGCGGCAGGGAATCTCCGTGGAAACCTGTATTATTACCGAATGGCATAAGCAGAAAGGAGACCGGGTGGAAGTAGGCGATGTCCTGTTCTCCTATGAAACGGACAAGGCCAGCTTCGAAGAAGAGGCAAAAGAATCCGGCGTGCTGCTGGAGATCTTCTTCGAGGCCGATGCGGAAGTTCCGGTGCTGACCCCGGTGGGGGTGATCGGCGAGCCAGGCGAGGACATCACGCCCTTCCTGCCTGAGAACATGGCCGGAAGCCAGCCTGTGGAATCTGGCGCCGAGGCCGCGCCAGCCGAAACTGCCAAAGCCGCCGCTGCCGCTCCCGAGGCGGCTCCAGGCACAGCCCCTGTTTCCTCAGCGCCTGTCCAACCAGCGGCCGGAGAACTCAAGATCTCGCCCAGAGCAAGGAACCTGGCTCAAAAGCACCATGTTGATGTGCGTTACGCAGAGCCCAGCGGCCCCGAAGGCCGCATCATCGAGCGGGATGTGCAAAAGCTAATCGCAGCCGGGCCGAAAGTGACTCCCGCGGCGGAAGCGGCGTACGCCGCCCTCGGCCGGCCTGTGGAAGGCACCGGCATCGGCGGCAGAGTCACCACAAAAGACATCCATTCCGCAGCCGCTGCTCCCGCGGCCGGCGTTCCCGCAGGCGCCGCTGAATTGGGCGGTCCTCAGATTCCGCCGGTTGTCGAGTATGAAGATCGGCCGCTTTCCAACATCCGCAAGCTGATCGCCAAGGCCATGCACCAGTCACTGGCCAATTCCGCCCAGCTGACGCTCAATACCAGTTTCGACGCCACGGCGATCCTGGAGTACCGCCAGCGGCTGAAGGCGGCGCCCGCGGCACTGGGCCTGGAAAACATCACCCTCAACGACATAATTCTCTTCGCCGTCGCCAAGACCTTGCCCGGCTACCCGGAATTGAACGCCCATTTCCTGGACAACACCCTGAGAGTGTTTAAAAACGTCCATCTGGGCATTGCCGTGGATACGGACCGGGGCTTGATGGTGCCCACCCTGTTCGATGCCAACCGTAAATCCCTGGACGAACTTGCGCGGCAGGCCAAACGCCTGATCAGCCAGGCCAAATCCGGTTCCGTCAATCCCGACGAACTGCAGGGGGGAACCTTTACCGTGACCAACCTCGGCACATTGGGGATCGAGTCCTTCACCCCGATTCTGAACCCGCCGCAGACAGGCATCCTTGGTGTTTGCGCAGTTGACTATAAAGTGAAGCCCGTTGACGGCGAGTATGTCCACTACCCGGCCATGGCGCTGTCCTTGACCATTGATCACCGGGCCGTCGACGGTGCTCCGGCAGCAAGATTCCTGCAGGAGCTGAAACAGAACTTGGAGAACTTCCCGCTGCTTCTGGCGAAATAAAGACTGAAGGCAGGCGATAATATGGTTTATGATCTGATCATCCTAGGTGGCGGCCCCGCGGGCTATCTGGCCGGTGAACGGGCCGGGGCTGCCGGGTTCAAGACTCTGGTAATCGAAGAACGCTTCCTCGGCGGTGTCTGCCTGAACGAAGGGTGCATCCCTTCCAAGACACTGCTCCACTCAGCCAAGATCTACGACTATGCCCGTTTCAGCGAGAAATACGGTGTCACAGCGGAAAACGTGAAATATGATCACGCCCAGGTGATCAAGCGGAAGAACAAGGTGGTCAAGACCTTGGTCGGGGGGATCAATTCCAAACTGAAAGCCCTCAAAGTGGACGTGGCCAATGCTACAGGCAAGATTCTCGGCCGCACCAGCGAAGGCTTCCAAGTGGCCGCCGGTGGTGAAACCTACACCGGCAGGCGTCTGCTGATCGCCACCGGCTCGTCGGCCATCATCCCGCCCATTCCCGGGACGAAGGAAGGTTTTGAGAAGGGATTTGTCCTTACCAATCGTGAAATCCTCGACCTAAAAGAAGTGCCTGAGTCACTGGTAGTGATCGGCGGCGGCGTTGTGGGCCTGGAAATGGCTTCATATTTTAACTCCGCCGGCAGCAAGGTCACAGTGATCGAGATGCTGGATCACATCGCCGGGCAAACCGATCGGGAGATATCCAGCATCCTGCTGAAAAACTACCAGAAGAAAGGCGTCACCTTCCACCTAAGCTCCAGAGTCACCGAGATCAAAGACGACGGTGTTGTCTTCGAAGCCGACGGCAAGCAGGAATTTGTCCCCGCCGACAAGGTGCTGATGAGTGTAGGCCGCAGGCCGAACACCATTGGTGTCGGCTTGGAAACCATCGGTGTGGAACTGGAGCGGGGCGCCGTTAAAGTCGACGCGTACGGCCAGACCAATGTCCCGGGCGTCTACGCCGCAGGCGACGTCAACGGCTGCTCGATGCTCGCCCATACCGCCTACCGGGAGGCGGAGGTCTGCGTCAACAACATGCTGGGCAAACGGGACATCATGCGCTATGACGCCATTCCGGCAGTGATCTACACCAACCCGGAAGTCGCCGGTGTTGGCGAAACAGAAGAATCCTGCGCCGCCAAAGGCATTGATTACGAAGTGGTCAATCTCTCGATGCGCTATTCCGGCCGCTATGTGGCGGAAAACGAGGGCGGCGACGGCATCTGCAAGGTGCTGATCAACAAGGTGTACCGCAATGTGATCGGAGTGCACATGATCGGCAACCCAGCCAGCGAGATCATCTACGGCGCAGCCATGCTGATTGAGTCAGAAATGCGCCTTGAGGATATCAAAGAGCTTGTCTTCCCCCACCCGACGGTGGCGGAGATCATCCGTGAAGCAATCTTTGAATTCTAATTCAAGCAAAGGAGAGAGAACCTATGCCAAAAAGCCAGTTTATTAGTCCGGAGGAAGTGCGGCAGAGCGGTGTCATCAAATTCCAGGACATCCCCGTGAACCAATACAACAAGACGATCGAAGAAGAAAAGGCCAACTACTCCACCGAGGATTTCATCCGCATCTACCGGGACATGATGTACATCCGGGAATTTGAAACCATGCTCAACCTGGTGAAAACCACCGGTGGATACAACGAAGTGGAATATAATTATCCCGGCCCGGCCCACCTGTCGATCGGGCAGGAAGCTTCCGCTGTGGGCCAAGCCTATCTCCTGGGTGTCAACGACTATATATTCGGTTCCCACCGCAGCCACGGCGAGATCCTCGCCAAAGGTTTGTCAGCGATTGACAAGCTTTCCGAAGAGGAACTGCTCAAGATCATGAAAGAATACTGGGACGGCGCCACCTTGGCCGTTGTGGAGAAAGCCAACCCCAACGCCGGTGTAAAGGAACTGGCGGTCGAGTTTTTGCTTTACGGTGCGTTGGCTGAGATCTTCGGCCGTGTCACCGGGTTCAACCTGGGCATGGGCGGCTCGATGCACGCCTTTTTCCTGCCCTTCGGCATTTACCCGAACAACGCCATCGTAGGCGGGTCAGGCCCGATCGCAGCCGGCGCCGCTCTCTTCAAGAAAGTCAACAGCAAACCCGGCGTGGTCATCGCCAACCTGGGCGACGGCTCCATGGGCTGCGGCCCGGTCTGGGAGTCGCTGAACTTCTCCGCTATGGAGCAGTACTGGGAACTGTGGGATGACGAACACAAAGGCGGCCTCCCGATTATCTTCAATTTCTTCAACAACTTCTACGGCATGGGCGGCCAGACTTTCGGCGAAACGATGGCCTACAGAGAACTAGCCCGGGTGGCCGCGGCCGCCGCTGTCAACCAGATGCACGCCGAGCGTGTCGACGGGTTCAACCCCTTGGCGGTGATCGACGCGTATCGGCGGAAACTGCCGATCATCACCGAACAGAAGAACGGCCCTGTCTTCCTGGATGTGATCACTTACCGCTTCTCCGGCCACTCCCCGTCCGACGCATCGAGCTACCGGACCAAGGAAGAGCTGGATACCTGGATGGCAGTGGATCCGATTGTCATGTACAGGCAGAAGCTCATCGATGCCAAGGTCGCGGACGAAGCCGCGTTCGCGGCTATCGACGAAGAGATCAAGGCCAGGATGTTCAGGATCTACAAACTGGCCATCGACCCCGAGATCTCGCCCCGGGCCGACCTGGAAAAAGATCCGGAGTTCATCGCCAAGCTGATGTTCTCCAACGGGCGAGTGGAGAAATTCGACGACCGGCCCTGCGAGGTGCTGATCCCGAAAGAGGAGAACCCCAGGGTGCAGCAGATCCAAAAGAAAGTCCGGGTCGGCGTCGAGGACGGCAAACCTGTGTCCAAAGCAAGGGCCCTGCAGCTTAGGGACGCGCTCTTCGAAGCGATTCTGGACAAATTCTACACCGATCCGACCCTGGTCGCCTACGGCGAGGACAACCGGGACTGGGGCGGCGCTTTCGCTGTCTACCGCGGCTTGACCGAATCACTGCCCTACCACCGCTTCTTCAACGCCCCGATTTCCGAAGCGGCCATCGCCGGTTCGGCAGTGGGCTACGGCCTCTGCGGCGGCCGGGTGATTGCGGAGCTGATGTACTGTGACTTCCTCGGCCGCGCAGGCGACGAGGTGTTCAACCAGATGTCCAAGTGGCAGTCCATGAGCGGCGGCCTGCTGAAGATGCCGGTGGTCCTTAGGGTATCGGTCGGTTCCAAGTACGGCGCGCAGCACTCCCAGGACTGGACTTCGCTTTGCGCCCATATCCCGGGGTTGAAGGTGGTCTTCCCGGTCACTCCTTATGATGCCAAAGGGTTGATGAACGCGGCCCTCGCCGGCACCGACCCAGTGATCTTCTTTGAAAGCCAGCGGCTGTACGACATCGGTGAGATGTTCCATCTCGAGGGTGTCCCCGAGGGCTACTACGAAGTGCCCATCGGCGAGCCGGACATCAAGAAGCCGGGCAAAGACATCACCATCCTTACAATAGGCGCCACCTTGTACCGGGCTTTGGACGCAGCCAAGATGCTGGAGGAAAAATGGGGCTTGTCCGCAGAGGTCATCGACGCCCGCACCATAGTGCCGTTCAACTACGACCTGGTGCTGGAATCAGTGAAGAAAACCGGACGGATCGTCCTTTCCAGCGACGCCTGCGAACGGGGATCCCACTTGAAGGACATGGCCCAGACCATCAGCGAGCTTGCCTTTGATTATCTCGACGCGCCTCCGGTGGTGGTGGGCGCCCGGAACTGGATCACCCCGGCCCATGAGTTCGAGAAGTATTTCTTCCCGCAGCCTGAGTGGATCATCGACGCAATCCATGAGAAGATCCTGCCTTTGGACGGCCATGTGCCTACAACCAACTGGACCAGAAACGAGCAGCTGCGGCGGAATAAATATGGAGTGTGAGTCAGAACGTGGAACAAGGTTTGGTCAACCGTTTAATTGATGATTTGAACCATGATGACCGCCAAATCCGCCTGCAGAGCCTGGAGCAGCTCCAGGCTCTGATCAGGCAGGGCCAAATCAAACGGCCTGAGCCGGGCGGGTTTGTCAACAACCATATTCATACAACCTATTCCTTTTCACCCTATTCGCCGACAAAAGCGGTGTGGATGGCTTACAACGCCGGCTTGACGACAGCAGGGATCATGGATCACGACTCTATCAGCGGTGCGAAGGAGTTTATTCGGGCGGGGCAAATTGTGGGGCTGGCCACAACCATCGGTGTCGAAGTCCGTTCCGATTTCTCCCAGACTCCGCTGAACGGAAGAAGGATCAACAATCCGGATCAGATTTCTGTGGCTTATGTGGCCCTGCATGGAATTCCCCACACCCAGATCGACAAGGTGGCAGCCTATCTTGCGCCTTACCGCAAGCGGCGCAACCGCCGCAATGCGGCCATGGCCGCGCGGCTGAACATCGGGCTTGCGAAATACGGAATCAAAGTGGACTTCGCCAAAGACATCGTCCCCCTCTCCCGGGCCAAAGAAGGCGGCAGCATCACCGAGCGGCATATCCTTTATGCCCTCTCGCTGAAGCTGATCGACCGCTTTGGCAAAGGCGCCAAGCTGGTGGATTTCCTGAAATCCAAGCTTAAGCTCAACTTCAGCTCCAAGCTGGAAGGTTATCTGCTGGATGCTGACAACCCCTACTACACCTACGATCTGTTGGGAGTGCTGAAAAGCGATCTGGTGGAGCAGTTCTATCTGCCCGCCGCCGACGAATGCCCGCCGATCACGGAGATCGTCGACTTGGCGAACGAAATCGGCTGCATTCTGGCCTATGCCTACCTCGGCGATGTGGGAGAATCAGTCACAGGCGACAAGAAGGCCCAGAAGTTCGAAGACGACTACCTGGACCTGCTCTTTGATGTGCTTACGGATCTCGGCTTCAATGCCGTAACTTACATGCCCTCCCGCAACACTCTGGAGCAGCTGCTGCGGGTGAAGGAACTATGCCGCAAGCATAATCTGTTTGAAATCAGCGGTGAGGACATCAACACGCCGCGGCAGTCTTTCATCTGTGAAGCGCTGGCCCGGCCGGAGTTCAGAAACCTGGTGGACTCCACCTGGGCTCTGATCGGCCACGAGATCGCGGCGACCGAGAATCTGAAGCAGGCATTCTTTGCTCCGGAAACGGCGGCTAAGTATCCGGACTTGGCTGAGCGGATCGAGGTTTACAAAGCTATTGGCCAGAGCCGATTCCAGAGCTAGCCGCATACCATATGCTGAAAGCAGATAAAAGCAGCTGCCGGCAAAACCTTCGCCGACAGCTGCTTTTTGGTTTCTTCGCTATAAGCCCGTTTAACTCAATCCCAAAGCCCGTTCAACAGGGATCACGCAGACCACGCCTGTCCGCGGCTGGCTTAAGTCGCCTACCACTTCTTGAATCACATTGATCGCTCCATCCACCTGCTCTTTGGACTTGAGGATTACGAAAACCATGCGGTTGTAGCGTTCACTTACACCCAATGAAGCGAAACGAGAAAAGATAGGAACGCGGTCGGCCATCAGATGGGCCATGCCGATACTGTCAACAACGGTGGCTCGATCGATCCCCACTGTCAAGAATCCTTCCAAGACGTAGGGTACTTGGTCGGGATCGGCAAGAATGGCTAAGAGCAAATACACAGCAACTCCCCCTTTCCACATCCAGCTGTGCCGGGTGTAATGTGATCTATTCTGGATGCATGGGCAGTTTCCTCCAAAAATTGGATCTTGATCAAATGTTGTCCGCCCAGGCGACCTTGCTTCCCCAGACAGCAGTGCCGTCCGCCGACAAGGCGGTGAACGCCATCAGCCACACAGCCTGATCATCGTCCCACTGGCGGATGAAGACACCTTTGTACTCAACACCCTCGACAGTGATGGTGAGATTGTACCCTTCATGGCTCCAACTGCCGTTCAAGGAGCCGGAGACTGTCCCGTCCGCTTCGAGCCGGATCACAACCGATTCCTTGACCTTCCCTGTGATATCTCTGCCGTGGTTGATGAACTTATACGCCCCAACCACTTCTTCCTTCCCATACTCCCGGATGGTCTCGCCGGCATAGCGGTGCGGCGCCACCACCGGCCAGCCGTCCTCATTTATGAACATCTGATGCACCCGCACTTCATGCTGCTCGCCCCGGTTGACAAAGCGGGTGTGGAAGATGATGAAATACTTGCCGGTATCCGGGTCGTAATAAGCGGAATTGTGCCCCGGCGATTTATATCCCCGGCTGATCCCTCTCGGCTCGCCGTCCACCTGGAGAAACTGATAGTTCCCCATCAACTTGACACCGTGTGGAGCGATGGTAGAGTCGTTGGACAAGGAACCGGTCCCCACCACCACTTCCATGTTGGTCCCTTTGGCGTCGAAATACGGGCCGTCTGGGTTTTCGGATCTGGCAACCCGGATGTTGTACCCGTCGTTTGCTCCCAAACCGCCGAATGATAGGAAGAGATAGTAGTAACCGCTGTCGGGGCTGTAGAGGATGTAAGGCCCTTCGATCCGGCTGTGGCGCCCGCCCAACAGTCTCTTGCCGTAGCCTTGGCCTGGGAGGGGAAACCCGGTCTTGGGATCCATCTTCAGGATGAAAATGCCGCCGGAATAGGATCCGTAAACCATCCACAGCTGGCCGTCCTTGTCGAAGAAGACATGCGGATCGATCACATTGGGATGAATGTTGGCGTTATACCAGGTGCCGTCCGCACCAATCCCCACCATGCCGGACTTGAGGAACACTCCGAGATCGGTGTATGGCCCTTCGATATTGTCTGATACCGCCACTCCCATGGCGGACAAAGGCTTCGAACCTTCACAGGCGCAGTAGTAGAAGTAGAAGCGCCCATCCTCCAGCTGAATCACATCCGGAGCCCAAAATGTGTTGGTTTGAGCCCATTCCAGCGCTTCCCGCATCTCATCGCGGGGATTGGGGACAAGCGGGTTCCCGACCCTGGCGTTGGTGGAAATCTGGGTCCAGTTGATCAGATCGTCGCTTTTGGCCGCCGCCAGGTGCGATCCGAAAATGTAGTATGTGCCGCCGACCTTGACCACCGAAGGATCGTGCACAACGGCATTGCGCAGGAAAAGCGGCCGGTGAGTAGGATCCGCAGCCATAACGCCCACCAAACTGAGCGCGCTGAAACTCAGCGCGACGAACAGTGCTGCGGCAGAAACCTTGAGAAAGCAGATCCGAAACATGTCTCAATGCCCGCTCCTTTCACCAGAAACGTTCTTTTAACACATATATTCGTGCCGAAAGATCAGTTTCCTTTACTAAAAAGCTGACACCGCCTTCAAGCAGTGTCAGCTTGCAAAACATACTGCCGGCTGAGACCTTATTTGGCCATTTTCAGGCTTTCGCCCGCGGAACCTGCAATCAGATCAAGCACTTCCAGGTTGTCTTTCCCTGCAGGCGGCAGGCTAACCGCAGCCAAATCCTGCAGCCTTCCTTCGAAGTTGTACGCCGTGCCGTCGGTTTCCAGGAAATGGGCTCCCGGCAGCACTACATCCGCCTGTTCAAGTGCTGCCGCCTTGTTTGGGGTAACCACCATTATAAACTCGCAGTTACGAGCCATGGCGGCCGGCGTCAAATCGTCCCCCACCACCACAAGGGCGCGGATGTTCTCGTAGTCGATCTCCTGCTGCGGGATCCCTGCTCTCAGCTGTCCTTGGAGGTTGCCGTGGTTGTGGAGCAGGATCAAGCTGTCGTTCTTGGCACTGATGCGGACCAACCGGGCAAGGTTGGCCAGCGCTTCCCGGGCCAAACTTCCCTCGGCCGTGATCAGCACGATGTTCTTTGCCCTGCGGTAGAGCTCCAGCAATGTGGTAATCTCCGCCCTGGCCTGTTCCGGGAGATCAGCCGCACTGATTTCCATCCCCTCGGCAAGCACGGCAAGAAGCTGTTCCTGCTGGGCTTTATCCAGCTTGATGTGGGACACGTCTTTGGCTTTGAAGCCGCAGCAGTCCTCGCCGAAAACAACAACCGTGCCGCCGTTTTTGATGCGGCGATCGATTCTGGCGGCAGCCGGCAGGTAATCCCGGCGCAGATTCGTGTTCAGGACAATGACGAGATCAGCCTCGTCAACAGCCGCCAGCGACGAGGGTGCCGGTGATTGGGCGATCATGCCCCCCCAACCAGCGGCAGTGCTGCCGATCATCTCGGTGCCCAACCCGGCGGCAAAGCGCTTAAGCTGCCGGTATTCTTCGTTGGTAAGCCGCGGCGAAGCCACAATCCCGATGCTGTTGGGGCCGTACTTGGCTCTAATTTGCCGCAGCCGCTGATCGACAAGGCTGAGAGCTTCGTCCCACGCTGCCGGTTTGAAACCATCTTCCGTTTTCACAAGGGGTTCGGTAACCCGATTGCTGTATAAGAAATCGTAGTTGAAACTGCCTTTGCGGCACAGGACGCCGCTGCTGACAGGATGATTCAGATCCGATTTCACGCCGACTATTTTTCCGCCAACGGTGGAAATCTCAAGCCCGCAGCCGAGATCACACTGGAGGCAGGTGGTCTGGACCACCTGTTCCACTTCCCAAGGCCCTCTCGCCGCCCACGGATAATTGACTGTGATAGCCGCGGTCGGACAGACAGTGGTGCACAAGCCGCAGGATTGGCACACCTCCGCCAAAGGCAGGCCCAAGGCCGGTTGGACGGTGGTGCCGAAACCGCGGTCCACAAAGCCCAAGACACCAAAACCCGCCAGCTCACTGCAGGCCAGGACACACCGGCCGCAGAGGATGCACTTGTTTTGATCCCGGTGGATGAATGGATGGGACTGATCAAGCTCGTAGCGCTTCGGTGTGGGGCTGAAGGCCTGCATTTCCACATCGAACTGGTCGGCAAGTTTCCGCAGTTCGCAGGTAGCCGCGTCCAAACAGCCGCAGGACAAGCAGCGTTTGGCTTCTCTTTGCGCCTCTTCCGCCGTATAGCCCAGATCGTATTCGGCAAAGCCGCCGATCCGCTGGGCAACCCCCAGATGCTTTGTCAAAGACCTGGGAATCTTGGGCTTGTCGGCGAACTCTGCTGGATCAAGCTCATCCAAACCCCCTCTGGAGATGGCAAAACTGATGCCGTCTTTTATTACTTCTCCAGTCAGGTAGGCATCTATTTCCACAGCAATCTTTCTGGCATTGCCGATGGCTTCCACCACTGTGGCGGCGCCGCTGACGCAGTCCCCTGCGGCAAAGACGCCGGTTTTCGGCACCTCTGTGAAAGTGCCCCATTTTGTTTGCTCCACATTCAGCCCGGCAATGAGTTCTTGATCCACCTTCTGGCCTAAAGCCAGGATCACGGTGTCAACGGGCATGGTGAACTCACTGCCTGGAACTTCCACCGGCCGGCGCCGGCCTGAGCTGTCGGCGGGGCCGAGCTCCATCTTCACCAGCTGCAGGGCTTCCACATGATCCTCGCCGATGAAGCCCTTGGGGTTGGTCAAGAACAGAAACTGCACCCCCTCCTCCATTGCCTCTTCCACTTCGATGGGCTGGGCCGGCATTTCCTCCCGGGAGCGGCGGTAGATCACCGTGACTTCCTCCGCACCGAGACGCACCGCGGTCCGAGCCGCATCCATGGCGGTATTCCCGCCGCCCACCACCGCCACTCTTTTGCCCAGGTTCACCGGTTTACCCAGGGTCACATCTCTTAGAAAACCAATACCACTGTAAACTCCCGGCAGATCCTGTTTCTCATAGCCGGGGAGCTGCGCTTCCTGACAGCCGATCCCGATAAAGACCGCGTCAAATCGGCTTTGGAGCTCGTCGAGGGTAAAATCCCTGCCAAGCTCTTGGCCGACGATTACTTCCCTGCAAAGGCGGGTGATCACACTGATCTCCCGGTCGAGGATATCTTTCGGCAGCCGGTATTCGGGGATGCCGTAGCGGAGCATGCCTCCCAGTTCCGGCCCGGCGTCGTACAAAGTGACTTGGTGCCCGGCGAGAGCCAGATAGTAAGCGGCCGTCAAACCTGCGGGGCCGCCGCCCACCACCGCCACTTTAAACCCAGTGTCCGGCTGAGCCTCGGGTGTTTCGTCACCCAACCGCTCAAGCCATCTATCGCCGGCGAAGCGCTTGAGGCCCCGGATATCCACGGGCTGATCCACCAGGTTGCGGCGGCAGGCGTCCTCACAAAAGCGCGGGCAGACCCGGCCGCAAACCGAAGGCAGCGGCATCCGCTCGCGGATCAGTTTGCCTGCGCTGATGAAATCACCGTTATTAATATGGGCGATGAAGCCTTGAATGTCGATCCCTGCCGGGCAGGCGTGTTGGCAGGGCGCGACGCAGTCGCCGCAGTGTTCCGCCATCAACAGCTCCAGGGCCATTTTCCGAAGCTGGGTAATCCCGGGGCTTTTGGTGACAACTTCCATCCCTTCCGCGACCTGCAGCGAACAGGCCGGCACTGGACGGCCGTTTACCTCCACGATACACAGGCGGCAGGCGCCGAACGGTTCTATCCTGGGATCATAGCAGAGATGGGGAATGTCTATCCCCAGCGCCAGCGCTTCCGCGAGGAAGTTTTTCCCTGCTTCTGCCGCATGTGTTTTTCCATCGATGATTATCGTTACTTTTGCCATCACTGGGCCACCCCCAAACTGGCCTCTGCCGATTTAGGCCTGCTTACCACATCGATCGCGTCAAACCTGCAGGCGGCGGCACACAAGCCGCAGCGGACGCATACTTCACTGTCAATCGTGTAGGGCTTGCGCAGCTCGCCGCTGATGGCGCCAACCGCGCAGACCTTTGCGCAAAGCCCACAGCCGCGGCAGCGGTCTGGATCAATGTGGTAGGAAATCAAGGCCTTGCACTGCCTGGCAGGGCAGTATGCTTCATCGATATGGGCCTGATATTCTTCGGCGAAGTACTGCAAGGTAGTCAGAACCGGATTGGGCATGGTCTGGCCCAACCCGCACATGGAACCGGACTTGACCGCTTCGCCGAGATTCTTGATCAAAGACAGGTCTTCGCTGGTCCCCTTGCCTGAGGTGATCCGCTCCAGGATCTCCAGCATCTTCTCGGAGCCGACGCGGCAGAAAGTGCACTTGCCGCAGGATTCGCCCCGGGCGAAGGTGAGGAAGTATTTGGCCACATCAACCATGCAGGTGTCCTCATCCATGACCAGAAGGCCGCCGGAACCCATAATCGCCCCGATGCGGCCGAGGCTCTCGTAGTCTACGGGAGTGCCGCCCAGGCTTGCGGGAATACAGCCCCCCGAAGGCCCGCCGGTCTGGATAGCCTTAAAAGCCTTTCCCGTGGAGATCCCGCCGCCAATATCGAACACGATCTCGTCGATGGTCATCCCCATGGGGATTTCCACCAGCCCGCCCCGCTTCACTTTCCCGGCGAGGGCGAATACTTTGGTGCCTTTGCTCTTTTCCGTGCCGTACTTGCTGTACGCCTCGGCGCCGCCCTGGAGGATTCTCGGCACATTGGCGTAAGTTTCCACATTGTTGATGGATGTGGGCGCTCCGAACAAACCTTTCTCACTGGGATAGGGCGGCCTGAAGCGGGGCATGCCCCGTTTGCCTTCCACAGACATGATCAGCGCCGTCTCTTCCCCGCACACGAACGCACCGGCCCCTTCCCGGATCTCCAGGGAGAAGTCAAAACCGCTGCCTTGGATATTCCCGCCGAGAAAGCCGCAGGCTTCCGCCTGCCCGATGGCGAGCCTCAGCCGTTTAATCGCCAGCGGGTACTCGGCGCGGCAGTAGATATAGCCTTTGCCGGCGCCGATGGCGTACGCGGCGATCAGCATTCCTTCGATCACCGAATGGGGATCGCTTTCCAGGATGCTCCGGTCCATGAAAGCGCCGGGATCCCCTTCGTCGGCGTTGCAGATCACATACTTGACATCGCCGGAAGCCTGGCGGGTAAGGGACCATTTCAGCCATGTGGGGAAACCTGCCCCACCCCGCCCCCGCAGCCCGGAGGCTTTGATCTCCTCGATCACTGCTTCGGGGCCGATCTCCAGCGCTTTCCGCAGGCCTTGATACCCGCCTGCCTTCAAGTAACTGGCGATATCTTCTGGGTTGATCACACCGCAGTTTTTCAGGGCAATCCGCACCTGTTTGGCAAAGTACAGGTCCATTTCCGGATCAAGGCCTGGAGCGTAGACCAGCAAATCCCGGACCGGCTCCCCGCCGGCCAGGTGCTGAGAGATGATGCGATCCACATCGCCGGGTCCCACATTGCCATATAAATACCGCTCGTGTCCATCTGTGCTCACTTCCACAAGCGGTTCGCAATAACACATTCCCAAACAACCTGTCAGAATGAGGTCTGCGTTTAGTTCCGCCTTTGACAACTGATTGGCAAACTCGTCGTACACCTGCTGGGCCCCTGCGGCAATTCCGCAGCTGGCCAAGCCAACTTTGATTGTAAACCGCCTATCTGCCACGACTGTCACCACCTTTTAACTCGCGGGCCAGTTTCTGAGCCTTTTCCGCCGTCATTCTGCCGTGAATCTTGCCGTTGACGCCCACTACCGGAGCCAGGCTGCAGCAGCCCATGCACGCCACCTTATCCAGTGTGAACTTCCCGTCCTTGCTGGTAGAGCCGCATTTGGCGCCGGTGGAGGATTCAAAGGCCTCGATCACCGCGTTGGCCCCCGCCAAGTGACAGGCTGTGCCGTGACAGATCTGGATGTGGTTCTCACCGATCGGTTCAAGCCTGAATTGAGTGTAAAAAGTGACTATGCCGTACAGCTCGCTGGCGGGGATTTCTGTTAGCTCCGCCACTTTTTCGATGAACTGGGGAGACACGTAGCCTAACTGGTTTTGTATCTCCTGGAGGATTGGGATCGCGGCGCCCGAAAGATTACGGTATTTATTGACAATCTGCTCAATGGCATATGACTGCTCCGAAGTTATCCGCACCTTTGCAACTCCTTTCACAAACCTTGTGATCTTCCTTCTAGATTTAAAGGCCGTTCTCCTACTTCGATGGCGAAGATTAATGGCCAAAGTTTACCTGTCACAAGCAGACACCCGGTCTCCGGCTGGTAGGCAATACCGTTTAGGACATCGATCTGCTGATGAATCTGTGGCCCGAAACGCTCCCCAAGATAGGCGCGGAGTCCGGACAGGTTGATCCAGCCGAGGATAAAGCCGGTTTCGGGATCAATAATGGCAATTTCGTCGGTCAACCATATATTAGCATAAATAACACCATTAATGTATTCCAGTTCGTTGAGGTTTTTCACCGGGCCGGCAACGCTTTCGACCGTCACCTGCCTGACCGGCTCGAAGGTGTGGGGATCAAGGAATGTCAGTGTTGAGGAACCGTCGCTCATGATGAGGAGTTCTCCGTCGTAAGCGAGGCCCCACCCTTCGGTTGGATATGCAAAGGTGCCCAAGAGGGTGAAGGTCTCGAGATCATATACGAAACCTGTGTTTTCCTTCCAGGTCAGCTGGATGATGCGCTGATCGACGATGGCGATACCTTCGCCGAAGTACTGATCCGGCAGTGTGACCACCTGGCGGATCAACCCGTCGGCAAGCCGCACCTGCCGCAGAGATGATTGACCGTAAAGCCCTGTCCCTTCGTACAGGTAACCGTTGTGATAAACCAATCCCTGGGTGAAAGCGGAGGAATCATGGGGATAAACCGCCGCGATCTTGTAGGTGTAGGCCGTTTCAATCATGGGTTGATCATTCGTTCCCCTGCGGTGGAATAATGTAATGACTGCAGCGAACACCAGGAGCCACAGGAAAACCCTGATTATCCGAGTCATCCCGCGATTAATGGACAACAACCTCCTTGGAACGTTTTATTGATAACTTCTCCAAAACAAAAGTGATACCTCCAGTTGAAAAAGGAGATCTGCTTTCAGACGAGAAAAAGAATGTATGCCAAAGAGAGAGGTGCAGCCGTGAAAGAGAAAATTGGGATTGTTACTGACAGCACATGCGATATTCCTCAGGAACTCGTTGACGAGCTGGGAATCTCTGTGGTTCCCCTCAGGGTCTTGTATAAAGGCCGGGAATACCGGGACAGGATTGACATCACTGCGGAAGAAGTCTACGCAAATATGGACAAAGAGGTGCCCACTACCTCTCTGCCGAGCATGTATGATGTTGAAGCGGCGCTTTCCACCATGAAGGCGCAAGGATGTACCCATGTGCTGATGATCCATTTGTCGTCGAGCTTTAGCGGAACGTATCAGGCGATTGAAGGTTTTGCCCGAAAGATTACGGATATGAAGGTAAAGGTCCTTGACTCCAAGTCGGTTTCCATGGGCCTCGGCTATATTGTCATCGAAGCGGCCCGGGCCATCAAGGCCCAGATGAGTTTCGACGCTGTCTGCCAACTGGCGGGGAATCTCAGGGATAAACTGCATGTCTTCTTTGTCCTTGGCACTTTGGAATACCTGAAAAGGGGCGGCCGGATCGGCAAAGTTTCGGGGACAATCGGAGAACTGTTGAACATCAAGCCGATTATCACCATAAATACCGAAGGGATTCTCACGACCTATGCCAAGGTGCGCGGGCACAAGCAGGCCTTGGACCGTCTGGTGAAGGTCGCCAAAGAGCACTTGTCCGGAGCCGCCTGCCGGGTCGCTGTCTGCAGCGGCGGGGCCGAAGAAGAAGCGGAGTACATCATCCAGCAGATCAGGAAACTCGCCAATGTGAAAGAACTGATCACATCGACTCTAAGCCCAGTGCTGGGCGTGCATTCCGGCCCCGGAACGGTAGGGTTCGCGGTTCTACCTGCGGAGTAGACACAAATACTGCGGGGGAAGCTTCTAGCTTCCCCCGCAGCCTTTATGGATAAGGGTATCGGCATAACTTGTTTATCACTGCTTCAAAAGCTCGGCGGCAACCCAGTTGATGTACTCCTCAACCGCTGTATAGCCGCTGGGCATAATCTGGTTGTGGTTGCCGTTTATGACTCCATGTTCCGCCTCCCACCAGTCGGGGATGCCGTTGTTGTTGGCATCCTTCCAGTTGGGATCGACCACTGTGCCTGTAGTGGGCGGCTGCGTCTGCGGCCAGGAGTTGACCACTTCTGTCTGCCGGTCGATGATTTTCCCTGACCCTTTTTGTACACTGTCAACCACACGGGCATCGATAAAATCCCTGGGAAATGCGCCGGCATCGGCCAAAACCAGGGTGTAAGCCTCGTGGGCCGTGTGGGTTTCGACATAAGCGGCGGGGATCTCCATGTCGTGCTTGACATAAGTGGACTTCTTCGGGCCGTCGCCGCTGACCAAAGACCATTGGTTCGACGGCACACTTCCGTTCATGGCGTTCCCTTCCCAGTACGCCTGGGCATAGGGGGCATTGTCCTTGAATGCCACGCTCGAACTGGACGAGTTTGGTCCCCGCTTATAGTAATTGCCGACAAAGTTGTACTTGGTGATTGTATCACTGTCCTCATTATTGCCGGCACTCCCACCGCCCCAGTTGTAGACCACATTATTGCGGAAATCCACTAACAGTCCGGTTGGATCCTGTTTGTAACTGGTGTAATTGCCCGGACGGGGATTGCGGCCCCGATTGTGAGCGTACAGATTATGGTGAATGGTGACACGGTCGCCATAGGCGCCGCGGATCAGTGACCCGTACCCATGATCGCCTTTTGAGTGCAGGGACCTGTTCAATGCCTCGCTGACTATACTCCACTGCACAGTGACCAGATCACTGTCCACAATCGAGAGGGTCTCGTCGATTCCCCAGCTGGCCGTCACATGATCAAGTATGACATTTTTCGCGTTGCGGATCAAGACTGCGTCGGCGCTGTCCGCTTTTTCTTTGGGGATCTTGGCATCACCCATGCGGATCCGTATATGGCGGACAATGACATTTTCAGCCCGGATCTCGAAGGGAAAGTTGGTCAAGGTGATCCCCTGCGGCGATGTCTGGCCGGCAATGGTGATGTTTCCGTTCCTTATCTGCAGCGTGGACTTAAGCTCGATAACCCCCGACACTCTAAACACAACAATCCTTGGCCCGCTGGCTTCGATCGCCGCCCGGAGGCTGCCGGGGCCGCTGTCGTTCAGATTGGTGACTATGTACACCTTGCCGCCTCTGCCTCCAGACGCTTCCGCGCCGAAACCTTCCGCTTCCGGGAAGGCCAGGACTTTGCCGGGCGGAGGAGGCGGGCCGGGATCTTGGCTGTCACCGCCGCTGTCGTTCCCTGGAGGATTGTTCGCCGGCGGATCTGCTGTCTCCCGCCAAGGCCACATGAGGCATCCTGATAATAACAATGCTAAAACCAGAAGTGGAACCAAGTACTTCGTCTTTTTCATTAACCAACTCTCCCGCTGCTGTGCTGATGTATTTGTTATTCATATTATTCGTCAATACGGCGCCGATGACCTTCGTCCTCGTTGTTACTGCGCCAGTTCGACATAGAGTGCGATGGCGTCGAGCATGCCCCCGACAAAGGATATATCGGGCAGCAGCTCGTCCTTCAGTCCGTTTTTCTTTTCATCAAACCATCCCTTTACTTGAGCGGTGATCCACTCTTTGGCTTCCGCCTCGGCGATCTCTCCTAGTGATGCACCGGCGTAAGCCACGGCCTTGCTCTCGACCTTCTCCATGATCGCCTTCGCTTTGCTCGGATTCCACTTGGCAACGTCTTCCAGGCCTTTTTTGACAGCTTCAGCTATGGCCGTTACTTCCTCGGCCGCCGCCTTCAGGATTTCGCCGTAATCGTCGTAAACCAACGCGTAACTGGCGACACCCCAGATCATAGATTCCATGCCCACGACAGCACCGGCGACGTATTTGCCCATCTCCTTGGTGAAATTCTTAATGGCCGATTCCAGCATCGCCCCGCGCTCGCCGCTGGCCAGCACACCGATGGCGAAGAAGGTTTCGGTATCGATTTCCAGCCAGGCGGCTTCCGGGATCCCGTCTCGCATGAACGTGGCCAAGGGGAAGAACACGACTTTGTTATGAAGCTGCTCGATATGTTTTTGGATCGATTGGCTGAAGCCCGCTTCCTGCAGAATCTCCAGCGCCAGCCCTTTGTTGCCTTCATGAATCCAAAGCACCGGCACATCCTCGGGCAGGTCTTGGAACATCTCAAAAGCGCCGATGCCGTCCAGGGCTTCCGCCTCCAAAGCCGTCGCCGCCAGGCCGGATCCAAGGTTGAAGGCATGGATCGCCTCAAGTTCTCCGCTGTGGACGTCATTCGCCGCCCGGACAAGATCGATGCTGGTCCTGAGGGTTTGCCGGGCAGCATCCTTGGCCACAGCGGTTCCTGGTTGATGTTGTCAATGATGTATCGTGGTGTTTTGAAAGATTCGATATAGTAGTTTTGGAACCTGCGGGAATAGGAACCGTATTCATGCTGTATCGAGGCGGCAAGCGAAAAAACTCCATCTTGGACATCCACGATCAAACTGCGGAAATGCGACCCGTTCGATTTGGTGACAAAACCGATGTCCCGGCCCGGTTCTGGCGTAGTCGAAGGAGACATATGCAGCCATATCCCCCAGGGGATTGATCAAAGGTGGATAGAAATCATATTCTCCATAATAGCCGTCATCATAAACATTATCAGCATATTCTTCCGCATAGAGCTCTTCCTCCTGCGGGCGTTCCGGCGGCTCCAGTTCTTGGACGACGGTGATCTCATAGTAACGGTCGGTGAAAACTTGGGCGCAGGCCCACCAAACGCCGCCCGGCCCGTCGACATTGGCGATCAGGAAATCGCCGTCGTCGACGATGATGTTGGCGCCAAGTTCCGCCAAGTATTCCCGAAATCCATCCAGGGAAGGTTCGTCCACGGCTAAGATCCAGTGATTGCCCCAAAGGTAGAACACGATTTCTTCTTGATCATATTCCCAGCTGAATTCGGTGGCGCTCAGCTGTTCTTCCACAGGATGGTATTCGACGTAGTAGTAATCACTGCGGGATGGGAGGGGGCTGATGTATGGGCGGGGGATGTTTTGGGCAGCGGTCAATCCGCTGAAACACAGTGCAGACATTAAACAGCACAGGATCAGAAAACGCAGCCGCCTGGAAATCCTAATAGTAACCTCCTCGGATGTCGGTGGCAAAATTATGAATTACAAGACGATCTTTTTTTTGCTAACTGTTCGCTTTATCCTGCCACTGAAATGTTAATTTTGCGGTTTGAAGAGCATTCACCAGCTAAAGAATGGAGGCATCCCGACACAAAAAAACCGCGCAGGAAGCGAAAGGCTTCCCCCGCGGTTTACGCCCAAGCTATCACTGGGCCAGAATCAGATACACCTCAATGGCATCCAGCATGCCGCCGACAAAGGATATGTCGGGCAGCAGCTCTTTCTTCTGCTCGTCGACGATGCCCTCCCAATGGGCTTTGATCCGCTCCGCAGCTTCATCCATGGCTGCGCTGCCCATATCGTTAATCCATCCTAGGGCTTTCGATTCCGCTTTTTCCATAATGCCCGCCACCTGGCGCGGATCCCACTTGGCAAGTGCATCAATGGCATTCTTGATATCATAGGCTATGTCGATGGCCTGGGCTGCGGCCGCTTCGAGGACCGCCCCATAGTCATCACACTCCAAGGAAAACGTGGCCACTCCCCAGACCATGGAGTGCATGCCCATGACTGCGCCGACCGCGTATTTGGTGAAGCTCTTCAGGTAGTTCTGCACAGCGGACTCAAGCATTGCGCCGTGCTCGCCGCTGGCCAGCACACCGATAGTGAAGTAGGTGTCAAGGTCAATCTCCAGCCAGGCGATCTCCGGGCTGCCGTCGATCGTCACTTTGGCCAAGGGGAAAGCCAAGACTTTGTTGCTGATCCCCTCCACGTACTGCTGGACGGATTTGCTGTATCCAAGTTCCTGCAGGACTTCCAGCGCTGTGTATTTGTTGCTTTCGCTAATCCAAATCACCGGCACATCATCGGGCAGGCTTTGCCACAGCTCAAAGACCCCGATTCCGCCGAGGACTTTGGCCTCCAGCACAGAAGCGGCCAAGCCTGCTCCCAAGTTGAAGGCTTTGATTGCCTGGGGATCGCCGCCGTGGACATCATTCGCCGCTGCGGCGAGATCGATGCTTGTCTTCAGTGATTGGCCAGCCGGATCCTGAGCCACCGTGACGATAATCACCCTCGGCAGATAGGTGCGGCCTATGACCACATCGAGCTTTTCCGCCAAGTCGTTTTCAATCAGAGTCTGCTCAGCCACAAAGCGGTTGATGATACTTCTGGTATACCACTTGAACACCGACAGGGAATCGGGGTTGGCTGCGCTGCCGTGCAAGGTTTCAGCAACCACCTGCAGCTGTTCAGCAGCCTCCCGCGGCAGGTCTGGTGCGTTGATCGCAATTGTATAAGCGACTTGATCGAGCGTTTGATCCTCTTGCAGCACCGTCTTGTGCCGGTATTCCTCGTTACCGTAAGTGAGCCTTATTTCCGCAGCTTTGATCTCATAATCCGCTGTGTTGATCGTATCGCCAAACTCTTTGCCGGACGCAGATTCCAGAATTACTGTGTACAGCTCGCCTCCGTCGTAGCCTGCGGGGACATACACCAGATCAACAGCATCCAAGCTCAGGTCCGTAAGCGGCAGGTCAGCTTTGAGGAGCAGATAGGACTCGGTGAAGTCCTCCTCGTCCCCACCGGCCAAGATCGCGGCGAAATCGCTGAATTGATCGCTAAAACTGCTTCCCCTGGGCACCACCGAGAGTTCTACCTCTATTTGCACTGTGATAGGAGAGGTGCGGAACTGCACATAGCGAATGGGAATCGTCACATAGTCCTGCAGTTCGGCAACATCGGCCATGAACGGAACCACAAGCAGCTTGTCCTCACCTTCGGCATGGTACTTCACGGCAGGCAAATGTTCGAGCCCTATGCTGTCCGCACTTACGCCCGCAAGCTGCGCCAAGGCCTCCCGGCCGTCGGTCAGCAGATCAACAAAGGTCTGTTCCGGTTTCATGCCCAATCGATCCAAAACGAGGATCGCCAGGTTGGCAAGATCCGCCTCAGTTCCCCATCTCTGCGTCAATACGGCCTCAGGTGCGTACCGCGGCTGCCAGGTTTCCAGCGGGTCTTTGCTCGGCACCCACCGCAGATTGCGCAGCAGGGCCATCAGCCCATCAACTGATGATATTTCCTCGAATTCCAGCATACCGGCAAGATTGACCCGGGGTGGAGCGATGCTTTCTTCTTGTTCCAATTCACCTTCGAGATCAAACAGATCACGGCGTGAAAGCTGCCCCTTCGCAGCCAGCCGCTCCTGATATGCCNNGATCTTCGCATTGACTGCCGCATCGAGTTTCTGGGCAAAGTCGATAATGCCGGAATCTGCTTCGGCCTGAGTCTTGGCCCCCAGCAGGGCTGTTTCGGTATATTCACTCTCCGGGACAGGCACATTTAGGCCTGGGAAGAGATCGGATTGGAGCGACCAGGTGTGATCCAACCCATCCGGCGGCAGCGCGAAAACGATCACGGCGCGGCGAGCCATCCCATCTTTAACAACCTTATCGCCGAACCCCAACACCAGTTCATCTGTAACGGCGCTTGGGGTTAACACATATAACACCTCGCCGTTGTCTATTTCGCCAAAGCCGCCCAATCCTTGGGAAGCGATGAGTTTGGTGATATCAAATTCGGACTCGGCACCGGCGAAGTCATCTCGGACAAGCTTGAGACAGCCATCCAGGACTGTGCCGAAGCCATCCGCATGATCGACGAATGTTACATCGGCCACTACGAAGTCGCTCCCCAACGGGCCAAAGTGCGTGATGTACCCAACCTGGTTCAGGTACAGCTCAATCCCCTCGGCGGACACTGGTTCAGCCTGGAGATCCAGGGCAATTTCGCCCTCGATCAGCGGGATGAAGAGATCATCCTGCCGCAGATCCACGAACAGCTCGCAGGGATTCGCTGCGATTTCCCGCGGGATTTCGAAAACAAAGCGCATTTTATTGAAAGACCCCGGCGCTACCATCCTGGCCTCCCCAAAGCCCAAGGGCATGCTCATGGTCGCCTCGAGGCTGATGGGGATGAAGGCGTGGCCTTTGTCAGTCTGGATCCGCAGGGAAAACACTTCCTGCGGGTTGATATCCAACAATGCCTGCACCTTTGATGTCAGATCCAGTTCCACCACCCGGAAAACATTGAGCTTGTCGGCTGCCACAGATCCGATCTGTTCCAGATCGTCCACAGCGGCAATGCGGATCTCAAACGCGTCTGACAGGCGCGTCGGCGTTTCGGCCGGGTATGTTTCCAGTGCGAACTCAGGATGGCGGCTGGCGCCGATCAAGTCAAGGGAAAAATGCCCATAGGCTGTGTCGTAAAAATGCAGCGAAGCCTGGGACAGATACTGGTCCTCAACCAAAAACACCAGCGATCCGGAAATGGGCTCGCCCGGCTTGACGGTCAGGCTCATGTCGCCGGGGAAGAGCAGGCTGTCTAAAGCCAGCCAGCTTGCCTTGGACACAGGATACATGCTGTTGTTGTTCCAGCCGAGGTATAAATGGGAACTGACACTTGGGATCAGGTAGTCTGGAACCTTGTATTCTTTCCTGCCGGGAGTCCCGCCGCTTACCCAGCTGGCAGGGTGGCTGCCGCCTGCGGCATCGACGATCACTTCCTGCGCTTCCAGGATATTCTGCAAAGATGCGCTGACTATGACATACTGCCAGCCCTGTGGAGCCATCAGGCCCTGCAGGTAATTGCTTACAGTCACTGCGCTAACCGCAAGCTCCACCGCTGTATTCGAAGCTTTCACATCCAGCGGGATGAACCTGGTTTGCACATCACTTGAGATCAGGCCGTAACTTTGCAGTTCGCTGACGTCCGCCGCCGAACCGCCACTGTAAACCTCCACGGCCGCAGGGCCGATGACGGTATCGTCCTGCGCCAGTTTGACAGCGGGTACGTGCATGGCTCCGGTATAGCGGTGGATGACATTGCCTGGGAGGGGTTCCTTAATGGTTAACTGCACTTCCACATGGGAGGAATCGGCTACAGCCTCCTTCATCTCCGCCAAAACCTGCTCCAGCATTGCGGTTATATCCTGGGAATCCTCCGTTACCACATAACGCCCCTGGGATATTTGGGCTGCTTCAGCAAAGACAGCTTCCGCATCTTCCATGCCGACACCGATCCAAATTGCTTTGATATCCGATTTGGCGATGGCATCCAGCAGCCAGTAATATGTGTCAGGGTCGATTTCTGTATTGAGGGCAGCGTCTGTGATATAGATCAAAACCTTGTTCCGCGACGGGGTGGCGATCAACGTCTGGTAAGCCAAGCTGATCGAGCCCTCGATATCTGTGGCGCCGCCGGGATCGAGAGTGCCTACCGCAGTGAGGGCTTGGGCCTTGTCCAAAGTCAGGCTCTGATGGATCACGGTGAACCAGTCAAAGTCGCCGACCTGGAGCAAAGTCTGCTCCGGCAGGTTGAGGATGAAGTCATGAAGCACGTTTTTAACCTTTTGCATGCGCCACCCACAGCCTTCTTCCTCTGGAGGCGCATCCATGGATCCGCTGGTATCGACCATGATCGAAACCACCGGGACATTGGAGATCTGCGGTTCTTTCGGCCGTTCGTAGACTACCCGGTAGTTGTTGCTCAGGGTTTGATTGATACTTTCGAACACGTTGTTGAGCGCGTCTTGGTCGGCTGCGGGAAAATACTTCCCGCCGGATATGCCCGCCAACTGCTGGAGGACGGTTTTGTCATGGCCCTCGCCAAACCCGATGGTGTACAAAGGGATCTGGCTCCCCTGCACTGCGGCGATGACCTCCGGCAGTGTCGCCACACTGCCGGGGCCGGTATCGTCCCAGTTGGCATCGACTCCGTCGGTGAACACGACCAACACCGGCCGGTCCTTCCCCTGCAAGAGGCTCAACCCCATCATGATGGAATCATACAGGCAGGTGGCGCCGTCAGCCCGGACGCTGGCCAAGCTGGCCAGCACTTCGTCCTTGGCCGTGCCAGCCAGCTGTTTGGGAATAGTGTCGAAATCGACCACCGTGATGAAGGTATCCTCGCTGAGGGAACTGATGAACTGCCTGGCTGTAACTAGTGTCTGCTCCATCTGCGGGCGCATCGATCCGGATGAGTCAAGCAGCAGCACTATCTCAGGCGGGCTGGTGAGCGGTTCAACAGAAACAACGTCGCCCATGAGCCCTCCTTCGCTGATCTCGAGATTATCCACGGATGGGACGAGATCCCCGGGGAATTCTGCAGGCAGGGTGAAATCAACAACCCCCTGCCCACCATTGACCACGTGCCTGATAAGCTCTGGAGCAGCTTCCTGCTCAATATTCTCAGTAAGGTCTGTAAAAGCGGCATGGGTGGCATTGGGCACCCGCAGGACGGTGATTTCTCCGGAGCTTACGGGAACCATCCGGGAGGTGACAAAGGTGTAGCTCGGCACGAACAAGGTCACATCCCAGTATCCGGCCGGCAGGTAAAACACATAAGATCCGTCGGCAGCCACATCGCCCACCAGCTGCTCGATATCTGGATGGAAAAAGCCGGCGTTTAGGCTGGCCTCAACCGTTATTTCAGCAGGGTCCGCCCCGACAATTTTGAGGATGCCGAGCTGTTCGCCCAGCTTCACCCGCTGCAGCGGGACAGATTCTTCCAGTGTGAAAGCTATTTGCTTTGGCGCCGATTCTTCCCGCACTTGGACCACAAAGACAGTCCTGCCCGGCAGTTGATTGATGCTGTCCAAGATGTGTATAGGTGTTTTAAAGGCTTGGATTAGGAAATACAGCTCCGACTCGTATGTGTATTCCCCATACTCAAATTCCATTGCCGCGGAAAGATCAAGCTCGCCGCCGTTTAGTTCAACAATCAAGCTTCTGAACCTTGAACCGTCAGACTCCGCTACAAAACCAAATGTTTCTTGATCCGGCCTTGAAAAAGTCAAAGTCTGGCCGGGGACGAGCAGCATTTCTTTGGCCACGCTCAGGACATAGCTGGACTCGTCATAAACTTCAGCAATCGCGGTCCAGAGATAACCTTCCTGATCAACGACTTTTCCCACCACCACGCCTGGAGAGTCCTCGACAATTTCGCCGCCAAGATCTTGAATATACTGAGCGAAGTCGGCCAAGGCATTCCTGCCATCAATGGGAACATAAAGGCACCAGCAATCGCCCCAGCCTTTGAAGCTGATGCGTTTGCCGGCGGCGTTGTAAACGACGATATCGATGATATCCGCAGGCGCATAGTGCAGAGAGTAATAGGCATCGAGGTCTCCCAGAGGGTTGATTAGAGGCGGGACAAACTCTGCGTACTCTTCATAGCCGCTGTCAGCGTGGTCTTCGGCGGATTCATCATCATAACAGCACTCTTCGTAGTAGTCATCTTCATAATAGTCATCGTCATAGTACTCATCTTCATACTCATCTTCGTACTCGTCTTCCTCCGGCAGCTCGGGCGGGTCCAGTTCCTGAACCACAGTAACCTCGTATTGGCTGCCAAAAAGCTCGGCACATGCCCACCAGACGCCGTCGGGCCCATCAACGGCGGCGATCAGGAAGTCTCCACTGTCATAGACGATGTTTGCCGCAAGGGTGTCCAAGTGGTCTCTCAATCCATCCAGCGAAATGTCTTCCACACCAAGGGCCCAATGATTGCCCCAAACATGATAAGCCTGCTCATCCTCCTCGTCTGCCCAGCTGAATACCGTGACCTCTGTCTGCTCCTCCACAGGATAATACTCGACATAAAGGTAAGCACTGCTGGATTGGAGGGGATTGATATACGGCCGGGGAATGGTGTTGGCGTAGGTCGGCCAGATCATACAAAGCACAAGCATTACACAGTACAGTACCACAAAACGGCGCCGCCCCTGCAGCATTGGGAAACCTCCTTGTTTGTCATTGGGAATATTTTATTTTACAAGACAATCCTTTCTTATACCACTCGCAGATCTTTTCCTTCTCTTTTATATGTTAATTTTGACAACAGCAGGCAGTTTGAAAAAAACTGCCCGATGGCCCTTATACGGCTCCTTATGGCTTCTTAGAGCTCGGAAATACTCGTTGCCGGCAGGAATATGAAAAGCCGGGGCGTTAAACCCCGGCTTGCCTCCTAAAAGAGATATTTCACCGTCAGCGCCGCTTGGCTTGGGATGGAGTCAAACTTGCTCTTTTCCCCAAACGGCTGCAAAAGGCTCAGCTCCAGCTGAACTCCATCGCCCAGGCGGTGCGTCAGAGACGGCCGGATCACACCGCCCTCTTCCACAGTCCCATAGAGTACCAGCAGATCCGCAGTGGTGTCTATACCGAAGCTGTAGGACAGGCGCCCATAGAGGTAATGGGCTGGCTTAATCTCACCAGGCTCAAGTGTCTCCTTGGGCATGACATAGGGTTCCAGAAACGATCCTTGGCCCCGGTAGATGTACTGCGCCTGCACCAAAAGCCCATCACCGATATCCAGTGTATAATCCCCGCCCACCACTGCCTGGAAGTATTTCTTGTTGATGGAGAGCGGGATGCGCATTTCGAAGGGGTTCTCAGACTTCGCGAATTTTTCCGGCCCGCCGTAGGCCATCTCAGCCCACACTCCCGCGGGCCCCAAGGTGCCGGCCACAGCCATTCCGATAAACTGCTGTTGGCGGTAGGTCCCTTCCAGGCTTGGGAAGCCGGGGCCCAACACAATTTCCAGGCCGGGCAAAGGTTCGTAACCCCGGAAATAGCTGACCTGAAGATCGAAACCTTCCAGCTGTGTTTCAACCCTCAACGCCACTTCCGGATTGCCCCACCCGGGTTTTTTCGTTCCCTCGACAGCCTTGATCAGCTGTGTTCCCTGGGGATCCGCCTCCAGAATCATCTCCCGCATAAAGGTATCGATCTTCTGCGGTGTGAAGACGGGAATGACCACGCCTGAAGCAGACCAGTCAGGCGCATAGTACTCCAGACGGCCGGCCCAGACCGCGTCGCCCCGCAGGTCGCCGCTGAATAAAGCGTCGCTGCCGATGCGGCTGAAGTAGTTGGTGGGATTAAAGCCATCGGCAGTGCCCCAGCTGATCAACTGCTTGCCAACCTGCCAGTCCAAGTCCCGGAAATAACCTTTGAGCCAGAACTGATCCACGGCCGCGCTGACATCCATCCGCTTCCAGTCAATCCAACCCTTCAGGGAGAAATGCAGCCTGCCTGACTCCATACTCTCCTCGACTGCCGCGCGGAACCCGGTGCGGGCAGTAGTGAACTCAGCAGACTTCACATCTCCATCCCACTCGACACCAAAACTGCTGTAGAACTCTCCTGTAGGCTGCGCCGCCCACACCGGCACCGCCCACAGCAGCACCAACAGCACTGCCAGAATACACAGGGTATTTTTCATCACAGTCCACCTCCCACATTCTTTCCTGTTCTAGCGGCGCAAATTGCGCACAGTGAAGATCTCCGGATCAACTTCATCCTGGCTTACCTGCGCCAGCTCCAGGATGGTCCTGGTGCCTTGGATGTTGTTGGCCATCACCACGTAGTGGGGAATGAGCTCGCCGGAAACGAGCTGGAAGCGGCTCAGGGTGAGGGTCTTGGCCAAAGTGTCCCCTGAGGCGTGGAATTCCATCTTCACCGGAACCATTTCCTCTTTCCACACCCACATGCGCACTTTCGGATACAAAGCGCCCGGACCTGCCGCTGTAAGCTCGAGGACGTAACAATCCAGCCCCTGCTCCACTTGGTCGGGCAGGCGCTCGGCGGCATAGTCGTCCTCGTATCCAAAGTTGCCCCCGATTTCATCATAGGTGAAGTCGGTGCCCATGAAGGAATCCCCAGTCATATGGGCGGCAATCCTGCGCTCCCGGCCCAAAGCGGGCAGATACAGCCACATCTGGCTTTCCCCGTCTTTTGGCCTGAGGGAAAGGAACTTGGTGCCGCGCACATCGGCTGGAGCCAGGTATTCCAGGAACTGGGCATCCCCTTCTTCCTCGTCCATTCTCACATACACCTGCAGCGAATAACTGCGCTGCGCACCCTTGGCGTTTTCAGTGATCATCGTAATCTGCGCGCTGCCTGAACCGCTTAGGATTGTGCTGAAGTTGAGCCGATCCAAAATCTCCCGGCCTGTAAGCTCCTGTGCCGATATGGCCGGAGTACACATCAGCACCAAAGCCAGTATTGACAAAACCACTCTTTTCATCTCTCTACCCCTTTCTCGATTGGAATTCTATGCAACGACCGTTTGGCCAAATTATTCAACACCAGCGGAATGACCAGCAGCGCCGCCATTGAGCTCACGATCATGGAGGCTGAAACGAGCATCCCGAACACTGCGATAGCACGGAAGTGGGAGAAGACCAAGACCAGGAACCCCACCACCAACGCAAACGCGTTAAACACGATGGACCGCCCTGCTGAAGCGCTTGTGCGTTTCAGGGCCTCGGCGCTGTCCAGCCCATTGGCCGCTTCCCAACGGTAACGGCTGATATAATGGATGGCGTAGTCGACACCGATGCCGATGGCCACACTTGAGATCATGCTGGTGACGGCATCCAGAGGCAGGCGGGCGAAGCCCATGATCCCGAAGTTGATCACCACAGTAAACACCAGAGGGACCATGCTCAGAAGCCCCAGAGTAAGTGACTTCATCAGCAGGCTCACAATCAGGGCTACCGCGATGCTGGAGCTTGCCAAACTGGAAATTTGAGTCTGCACATAGCGGTTCATCAGCCGCTGCATCACTTTGGGCGTTCCCGTAAGGTGGGCTTTTAGATGGGCATTTGAGTTATAGCGCTCTTTCAAAAACTGCTCCACCTCGGCGATCACATGGCCCATCTCTTCGGCGTCAAGAGTTTTCATCTGAGCTGTCACCAAGGCTTTGCTGTAATCGTAGGTAACCAGCGAATCGACTCCTGACCCGCCCTGCAGCTCAAAAAGGAGCAGCAGTTGAGCCACGGCTTCCTTGCTTTCCGGAACGGCATAAAACTCAGGATCCCCATCCCACATGGCCTGATTGAGCTGGCGGACCACATCGGCGAGGGATGCGGCGTGGTTGATTGTATCGAATGAGTTGAGGTAATCCTGGACAGCCACCAATTCATGCAGGACGGAAGGATCTTTGATCCCGTCCGGATCACCGGTGTCCAGAACCACGGCGATCTGCATGCTGCCGCCAAACACGTCCTCGATCACCTTAGTGGCTTTCTTCACGGGGCTGGAAGCTCCGAAGTAATTGACAATGTTGCTTTCCAGAGTGATCAGGGTGGCTCCAAGGATGAAAATCAGCGAAACGACGCCTACCGCGGCCGCAAGGCGCTTAGGCCGGGAAACAGCCCAGTGCACAAAGCGCAGCAGCGCAGAGGTGACCAAACCGTCTTTTTCCTTTTCACCGCCGTTTTTCCGGGCAGCCCGCGCCTGCGGCTCCTTGACCAAAATCAGGAACGCAGGAACCAGGCTTAAAGACAAGCCCATGGCCAGCATGACACCTATGGCTGTGAGCACGCCGAATTCCCGGATCGGATGGACAAAGGCGGTGATGAGCGAAGCAAACCCGGCGGCGGTAGTGAGGGCTGCCATGAGCACAGGTGAAGTGATCGCAGCGAAAGTTTCCTCCAACGCCCGCCGTTTGGGCAGCCCTGACGCCAACCCCTCCTGGTATTTGTTCAGGATGTGGATGCTGGAAGCGATGCCGATAGTAACGAGAATGACGGGCATGACCATGGATATGATGGAAACAGGGATCCCCATCCCAATCATGATGCCCACGGTCCAGATCACACTGATGCCAACTGTGACCAGCGGAACGACGATCCCCAGAACCGACCGGAGGGAGACGTAGAGGACTGCGGCAATGATCACCACCACAAAAGGCACAAGCTTCAGAAGATCCTGTTTCATGGCCCGTTCTGTGTAATAGAAGACATAGGCGTCGCCCATCACATGGATCTGCTCAGGGTCTTCATAGCCCTTGACTGTTTCCTCGATTTTGGCCATGAGCTCGTTCCGGCCTTCGCCCGAACCGTGATCATCAAGCTCCAGAAAGAGAGCTGCCCCGCGCCCATCGGCGGTGACAAGGCGCCCGGCGTAGGGGCTGCTTAGAATGTCGGCTTTGAACTGCTCTATTTCCTCTGGAGTTTGAGGCAGTTCATCGGCCATAGGGGCGATTTCGATGCCGAAAAAGCCGCTCTCCACCTTTTGGGCATTAAGGGGCGTCTGGACTTCTGCCACGCCCGGAAGCGCTTCCAGCTCAGCGGCGAGATCATGGATTTTCTTAAGTGTGCTTGGACTGAAGACGTTATCCGCCTGCACCGCTATTAGGAAAAGGTCTTGACTGCCGAAATCCTCGACAACGTCCCTAAGTTCCACAAGGACAGGATCATCGTCTGGAATCATGGCGTCGATGCTGGCATCAAAGGTGATGCGGGGCAGAAAACTTGCCGCCGCCAATGTAAGCAGTGCCACAACAATAATCACTGCCCATGGATGGTCTAGCACGAGCTTAAACCAGCGCTGCATTTAGTTCACCTCTTTCTGAGCTGGAAGATTAGATTCAGTGAATCAAGACTTTTATATGCCGATTCTTTTGGTTCCAGCAAAATCTGTACAGCAATGCCGAAGATGGCGCCAAGAAACATCCCTGACAGCACTTCGGGTGAATACTCATGGCCCAGTTCTTCCATCAGTTCGCTGGTGAACAGCTCCGTCGCGAATTGATCGCTGATACCGTGGAAGATCTCCCG
>LFRM01365236.1_pt1 | contig 54473 bp, 46 predicted proteins | sample 618341 | NCBI WGS metagenome assembly LFRM01 (sample SAMN03654438, study PRJNA283298) | anaerobic digester metagenome | isolation source: pool of bioreactors CSTR01a, CSTR02a, and CSTR03a thermophilic anaerobic... | place: Denmark: Kgs. Lyngby | collected 2014-05-21 | reverse complement strand
ACCGTAGAGCGGGTTTCACGCTTTTTCATGCCTTTTTACAACTTGGGTGTGATTTCTTAAAATATCTCCTTAAACATCTCTTAAAACCGCATTTCATCTCTCGTTTTTGGGTTAAAGTTATTTTTCTGCATCCTTATTATTAAGTATTATCGCTTATTTCAGAACTTCGCAATTTACTCCATAAATACGCTATATTTCCCGTCTGCTGGTTACTATTCGGACACCATTTTTTAGACTTTAATATGATACGGAAACAATAGCTTCGTTCAAAAGAACCGGTAAATTTTGTATAATAATTTAAACTGTATCATGCCGATCAACTATTCCTCCCGTAGCGTTCCCCAACGTATAATCAAAAATGCAGACTTTATATCACATTCAATCAATGCTTTCTTCATGTGATTTTAAATTTGAAATTTGCACTCGGAAGGTTGAAGCAAAGAGGCATAACCAATTCCTCTAATTTATCCTTAATCCATAACTCTTCGGCATTATGTAATCCTCATATTCTTTGTTGAAATAATCGTCTGTCATACCTGCGATAAAGTCTAGAACTATTTTTTCTTTTTTATTGTTTTGCTTATAATTATCGTTCATGTCCTTTAAAAAATCAGTATATATAGAAGAATTCCTATCTTCGCGATTTAAGTCGTTAATATATTTTTCGAACAATGTAGTAAACATTTTCTCAATTTTGTAATTCTGAGTAGTCTTTTTGGGATTAAAATAAATGTTCTGATAGTTAAAATCCTTCAATTTTTCTAGTGCAAAATAAACTTTTCCAGAAAAAGTTATGTAGTTTTTATTATAGCTGTTATTAATAACATCTATAATTAGATTGTTAACTATATCTCTATTTGTATTTCCAAGTATCTCAACTATATCTTCAGGTATATCATCTCTTCTTATCAAATTGACTACTATTGCATCTTCGATATCCCGCCCGATATATGCAATTACGTCAGAAATTCTCACAACACATCCTTCCAATGTCATAGGCTTCAATTGTTTGTCTAACCCTTCAATTCTCCAGCAACTCTCATATTCATATAGGAACTGATCCCAGTCCTTATTTTTTTGAGGCGAATATTCCTGGCTTAAAATTTCGCCATTATGACATAAAACCCCATCCAGCACTTGTAGAGTTAAGTTTAAACCTTCTCCATGATTCTCAAGCTCCATTAATGCACGTACGCTTTGAGCATTGTGACAGAAACATCCCAAATTATGTTTTTTACATATATCGTTTAGGCATCTCTCTCCATCATGCCCATAAGGAACATGTCCAATATCATGAGCAAGCGATATCGCTTCTATAAGATCTTCATTTAGTCTCAAAAACCTTCCTATTGTCCGCGCTATTTTTGAAACAAGCTGGACATGTAAAACTCTGTGAGTAATATGGTCGTTATCGAACAAGAAGAAAGCCTGTGTCTTATCAATATATCTTGTGTAAGCTAAAGAATGCAGTATTCTATCGGTGTCATGAAAAAATGTCGATCTGATATTATATTTATCGGGGATAGTTTCTTTGTTAGGGTATCTTCTTAATCCCTTACCGCTCTTGCAAGCATATTTTGATAAAGTTTTATATTCCCTATAAAGGTTGTTTTTAATTATTTCGCTTGCAATCGATAAAATTATCTGTGACATTCTACTTCACCTCTGTCGATTGTTCGGGAACCGGTTTTCCAATATGTCAATAAGTTCACTCCAGTGATGTATATGTAAATGCTCGCACTTTGGCAAGACTCCCGCATATTTTTTGTTCCACAGGTTTTCACATGTAAGGTCTTCATACCATACCGGAAAAATGCCTGCATTTGCCGCGCCTTCAATATCCGCGACCGTATTATCCCCGCAGAACCATACTTCGGACGCGTTAAGCCCTGCCTTTTTCAGTGCCAGTTCAAAAATATAGCGATTCGGTTTTCGGAACATATAATCACTCGATGCGATTATAAATTCAAATTTGTTGTTTGGTAACAGACGGTTAATCCGCTCAGTCAGCGCCGCACCTGAAAAGGTAATATTACTTATTACGGCACTGCGAATATTGCGCGAGTTGATATAATCAATCATTTTATCGGCGCCCGGCATAATATCGCCGTAAGAGGTGTTATCCCAAAAAATGCGTTCAGCTTCAGGCATCGGTATTGACAGCTCAATTTCAAGGTATTCATAAAGGAATCTCTGAAACTGCCATTGATGCATTTCCAATCCTATTTCTCTCGACGCGCCGATTTCTGAATGCAATCGCTGCGCAAAATCGTTTATCTCCTTTGCCGACAAATTGTTTTTATTGCTCTTAACATACTTCATCAATGCTTCTTCGCCCCGTAAAGTATCGAAACCCGGTTCATAGAGAAGGGTATGCCCATAATCGAACAGTATCATTTTTGGATAAGTCATTTTTACACCGTCCTTGTATATTAATAATAAAAGAAATTGATTAAGCTGCCATTGGATATATTAATCATACTCCATTTCATTCGATGAATCAAAAACGGTATTCCCTGTTTGTAATATTTATCATTATGTAAGTTAAGAAATGTAAATACAAAAAATAAACATTATCTTCACATTTTTCGTCTAGATATATTTCAATGCCTTTTTTGTCCATGGGCAATTTGAGATGCAGAGACCGCACAGGGTTTCTTCAATGCCCAGTTGTTCTTTCGCATACTGCCTGGCCGCTCGCCTGCAAGCATGCGGATCCAATAAAACGTCCCTATCCATTCCCGCTTCCCATATTCTACCCTTAACAGCGTTTCCGGGACATACTTTCGCACAAATATCACATTCCCATTCGCATAATGACTTAGTTACCGGAACACCGCATTCAACAGGCGCATTTGTAAGAACAACTATTACCCTTACAGCGGATCCGAATTCTTTTGTAACCAGGGCGGCACATTTGCCGATGAATCCTAATCCCGCCAGCGTCGCAACTGTTTTATGCGGGAGCACCGTTCTGTAATCTGAATTCTGTACAACCATGGTCGAAACCTTTGCCAGGGCCTTGTATCCTTTTTCAATTAATAAATTTGCCGTATGTACAGCCAATTCGGGCAGCTTTTTATTTATTGTGGTGAATTCACTCCAGTATTGCCTCGCATCGCCATTCATGCTATCCTGCATTGCTTTTTTGGAATAGGCCAATCCAATGGCAATTCCATAGTCGAAATTCTCCCTTACTTCTTTGGGAAGAACGGTTAAGTCCGCAAATCCAACCAATGAAGCTCCCATTAAATATAACTCGTTTCTTATCTTATCCGATATTCCCAAACCGACACCTCCTATCGGTATAATTAATCGATATCAAACGAATGATAAAAACATATGGAACTTATTAACAGCAACGGTTACACGCTGGCTTTATACAATTATAATCTTTATATCGTCATCTGGCAATAAAAGTAAGCATTATTTTATTGACTAAATAAAAGGTATGATAAGCATAATATTATCGCTTGATTTATTAGGTATTGCAGGAAATGATACCATAAATCTTTTTGGCTTTAAAGCCATATATTTCTCTCTGAAAAACAAATAATGACCTGTGTATCAAAGGCAGCAGGTCATTTACATATGCGGTAACTCTTATTTTCATTATATAGATACAAAACCGTAATTAATAACGGAATTCGTGCGCTTCCTTTAACACCATGTCTTTTACTTTCATAAGACGGGTGAGATTTGAGCGCTCATTTTCGTCAAGCTTCATTACAATATATTTTATCGTTTCTTCAAGATTGGGAATAAGGACATATTCCAAGGCGTTCACGCGGCGGCGCGTTTTTTCGATTTCATCGGCAAGAAGCTGCGCCGATTTTTCCATTTCGGCAAGCTTCAAGAGTTCAGGCACAAGTTCGGACAGTGTCGAGATTGCTTCATCAAGTTCCCCGGTCGTATTTGCAAAACCGTACGGGTAAATGTCGCCTTCATCGCCGCCTTCGGTCGTATATTCCAAAACAGGCACGTCGACACTCATAATGTTTTTAGTAGAGGCTTTCAGGTTAACTTCAACCTTTGGTAACATAAGCGCTTCCTCAAGCACTTCCGAATTCATCAATGCCCTTGCCATAACAAAGCGGGAATGAACAATACTGACCTTACGTTCGACTTCTTCGCGCAGGCGCTTGTTTTCCCGGACTATGTCGAGGAATTTCTTCATTAATTCATCCCTTTTGTCTTTTAAAAGTTTGTGTCCCCTGCGGGCAGTCTTTAACCGTTTCTTTAACCCGGTTAAAACCATCCTTGTCGGATTCACGTTCAAACGTGCCATTGTAATATCTCCTTAACTAAAAGTATATCAAAATAACAGTTCTTCTGGTTGCGATTGTGTCAAAGGAACCGTCCCCATGACAATCCCCGTGACATTATTTGCAGAGGTATTTGTCTATGAATTCCTGTCGTATGCGTTTAAGCTCTCCTACAGGCAGTATCGACAGAAGTTTCCATCCGAGGTCAAGGGTTTCTATTATTCCGCGTTCGGTATTAAAGCCCTGTGATACGTACTCGGCCTCGAAACTGTCGGCAAACTTCGCGTACAGCTTATCTACTTCAGTTAGCGCGGCGTCTCCTAGAATAACGGCAAGTTCTTTTGCTTCCTTTCCCCTTGCGTACGCCGCAAAAAGCTGGTTCATTGTATTCGCGTGATCTTCGCGGGTCTTGCCGGGACCGATTCCTTTATCCTTCAAACGCGACAGCGAAGGCAATACGTCTATCGGCGGCGTAATGCCCTTCTTGTACAGTTCGCGGCTTAATATAATCTGCCCCTCGGTAATATAACCCGTAAGGTCGGGAATAGGATGCGTTTTGTCATCCTCGGGCATGGTCAGAATAGGAATCAGCGTAATGCTCCCATTAAAACCTTTCTTTCTGCCCGCGCGTTCATATAATGTCGCAAGGTCGGTATACAGATAACCTGGATAACCGCGGCGCCCCGGCACTTCCTTCCTCGCCGCCGACACTTCGCGAAGTGCCTCCGCGTAGTTAGTGATATCCGTTATTATAACCAGTACATGCATATCCTTTTCAAACGCGAGGTATTCAGCAGCGGTAAGTGCCATTCTCGGCGTGGAAATACGCTCTACGGCCGGGTCGTTTGCAAGGTTCATAAACAGTACCGCCCTGTCTATCGCACCGGTTCTTTTAAAATCGGTTATGAAAAAGTCTGCTTCTTCAAAGGTTATTCCTACTGCCGCAAACACAACGGCGAACTTGCTTTCGGTTCCCAAAACCTTCGCTTGTCTCGCAATCTGTGCCGCAAGCTCGGCGTGCGGCAAACCCGAACCTGAAAATATCGGCAGCTTCTGCCCGCGGACAAGGGTATTCAGGCCGTCAATCGCAGACACTCCTGTCTGTATGAATTCCGAAGGATAATCGCGCGCGGCAGGGTTCATAGGCACTCCGTTAATGTCAAGCCTTTTATCGGGAATAATTTCCGGACCTCCGTCTATCGGTTTGCCAAGCCCGTCAAAAACACGTCCGAGCATATCGAGTGAAACAGGCAGTTCCATTCCCCTGCCAAAAAAGCGCACCTTGCTGTCCGACAGGTTGATGCCTACCGCGCTTTCAAAAAGCTGGACAACAGCGTTTTTCCCGTCTATCTCCAATACCTTGCATCGCCGGATTTCACCGTTGCTTAATTCAATTTCCCCAAGCTCGTTATATGTTACGCCTTCTACATCCTGCACCAGCATCAAAGGGCCGGCAACTTCGGCTATTGAACGATATTCTCTTAACATAATATTACTCATCCTCCTTTGAAACCAGCGCTTCCATTTGATCTGCCAGTTCTTTCTCTATTTTCGCAAATTCTTCGTCCACGTTTTCCTGCGGGACGTATTTTGCACGTCCAATTCGCTCCCTTACCGGCAGGTTAAACAGTTTATTCAAATCAACCCCGTGCTTTATCGCATCCATTGACTTGTAATAATACGACAGAACCAGTTTCATCATTCTGTACTGCTTCCGGATTGTAGCATATGTGTCGATATCGTGAAACGCGTCCTGATGGAGATAGTCCTCTCTGATTGAACGGGCAGACTCTAAGATCACCCTTTCCCTTGCGGACAGTGAGTCAATTCCGACAAGACGCACAATTTCCTCAAGCTCGGCTTCTTCCTGTAAAATTCTCAGCATATCAGCCCTGCACTTGCTGAAGTCCCTTGCCACGTTTTCATCATACCAGCTCTTTAGCCGGTCTGCATACAACGAATAGCTGATAAGCCAATTAATTGCCGGAAAATGCCTTCGATAAGCAAGGTTTGCATCAAGTCCCCAGAATACCTTTATTATACGCATTGTCGCCTGTGTAACCGGCTCCGACAGGTCACCGCCGGGCGGCGAAACAGCTCCGATTGCCGACAGGGCACCAATCCTCTCATCCGAACCCAATGTAATAACTTTGCCGGCGCGTTCATAGAACTGCGCGAGACGCGATGCAAGATACGCGGGATAACCTTCTTCACCGGGCATCTCTTCAAGCCGGCCGGACATTTCACGAAGCGCCTCAGCCCACCTTGATGTCGAATCTGCCATCAGTGCCACCGAATATCCCATGTCACGGAAATACTCCGCTATCGTGATTCCCGTGTATATCGACGCTTCACGCGCGGCAACGGGCATATCTGAGGTATTCGCAATAAGGACCGTCCTTTTCATTAACGACTCGCCCGTCCTCGGGTCTTTCAGTTCCGGAAATTCCATCAACACGTCGGTCATCTCGTTCCCGCGTTCTCCACATCCGATATATACAACGATATCGGCATCAGACCATTTTGCCAACTGGTGCTGCACAACAGTCTTTCCGCTTCCGAAAGGACCGGGGATTGCCGCTACGCCTCCCTTGGCAATAGGGAACAAAGTGTCTATGTTTCTTTGACCCGTAATCATCGGTTCATCGGGCGGAAGCTTTTCCTTATACGGCCTTTCTTTCCGGACAGGCCACTTTTGCATCATCGTCAGATCAACGGCAGAACCGTCTTTTGTTCTAATCACCGCAACAGTCTCTTCTACCGTGAATTCACCTTCATAAATATCTTCAATTACTCCTTCAATCCCGAACGGCACCATTATCCTGTGTTCAAAAACAATGTTTTCCTGGACTGTTCCGATGATATCGCCGGCGACAACCTTGTCTCCCTTCGATAAAACCGGTTTGAATTGCCATTTTCTATTCCGGTCAAGGGCGGCAATATTAATTCCGCGGGTAATGTTGCTGCCGACCATTTCCCTCATCGCTTCCAAAGGGCGCTGTATCCCGTCGAATATATTTTCCAAAAGGCCGGGGCCCAGTTCCACGCTTAACGGAGCGCCGGTGGATAGTACCGGTTCACCCGGACCCAATCCCGATGTTTCCTCATAAACCTGTATTGAAGCCCTGTCCCCGTGGATCTCAAGCACTTCGCCAATCAATTGATGCCTGCTCACACGAACCACGTCAAACATATTCGCGTCGCGCATTCCCTCAGCTATTACCAAAGGACCTGATACCTTGATTATCGTTCCCTGGCTCAATAATATCCCTCACTTTCGATATCTGTAGAAGTAAAATTCATTCTATATGATCAGTCGTCCCGGAAAAGGATGTCCGCTCCAACAGCTTTTTCAACACATTTTTTAACTCCGCTCATCCCTATTCCAAGGCTTCCCGCTGTTCCCGGTATCGGGATGACCGCCGGAAACCTTTTTTCACGATATTTATTGATTTCTTCCTGAATACCGGAAGCGGTCTGCTCAGTTATATATATAACAGCATATTTATCGGCTGCCAGTTCCGACAATTTTTCAGCCGCCCGGTCGCTGTTTTCTACCGGAAAAACCGAAAAACCCAAAGCCTTAAATCCTAAAACCGCATCCTTTTCTCCAATCACGCCAACCTTATACATATCCCAAACGCAACCTTTCACGGATTAAATCATCATTCAGCCCGTTGATTTTTCCTGTCATAATTATCCGCACATTTCTTATTTCAGTTTCTTTCGCAAAAAGATAAGCGATAAAGGGCTCAACGCCCATCGTTATCAGCTTTGCCCGCCGGATATACCGCATCAGAAAATCGTCAAGGAGCTTTTCGAGCCCGGAAATATTCTTTTTCGCGATATACATCTCCCATCCACGCTTGACCATGTCACCGTATTTTGTTTGGCGTAAATCGTCAACAAATGCTTCAATCGGTTTGTCAAATTCGGTAAAATAAAACTCTTCGCTTATTTCACCGCCTTTTAAAAGAAGCTTTCCGATAAAATCCCACGATTTGTTAAGGCCGCGCGCACGGATATACATCTTTATGTTCGTTATGTCAATAATAATCCGGGCAAGTTCATTCAGGAACGGGCTGTCAAATTCGTTAAGATCGTTTACAAACTGGTCATACGACGCTTTATCAATTATTAAATCGACAGCCTGCGGATCACGCATTCTAGAGAAAGCATCATACGTATCGGTTATTGCCTGTATCATAACGGGACTCAGATCGTTATAATCCCGTTCCCTGATAATCCGTTTTATTTGCTCCGCTCCGAATACGCCTGTATCCATAAGGATCTGCGGCGGTTCCTGTCCTGAGAACTCGGCCTTCAAAAGAACCTTTATATTAAAATAGTCATATTTCCTTTTAAACGCATCGACTACTTCGGGTACAGGCGCGATTTCGGCCAACAGGTCATAAGTCTTTTTCATCTCTTCGGCAAGAACCTGTTCAAACGAATAAAAATTTTCAGTATTTCCATAGCCGTACTCCGCCTCGGTTAGAACCTTAAACGCTTCCGCCGCGTCCGGAGCTTCAATCATCCGGTTAAGCCTGTCGCTGTCGAGCAGCCTTATTTCTTTTGCCCGAATAAGACCTGCCGCATATGCATAATCGTCCCGGTTAATCTTAGTCATTACATTACCTCATAGCAAAAATTAATCTATTCGATATTACAATGCTTTCCGCATTATGAAAAAAGTATTTTTACCACGTCATTTTCTATCTGGGGTCTCAGCATGTCAAAAACAATCTCAAATGTGCCGTTTATCTCCATATCGCCGTACCTTAAAACAAATCCGCCTTCTGTTTGTATTATTTCATCGGATAATGAAACTGTTCCGTTTTTTCCGACGGTTTTTAGACGGCGATTAATATTATCGGCAAAATTGCTGTCGACACGCTTTCTATCCCTTCCGGACAGGAGTATTTCGCCCGTTCCGTCAGAAGCCGCACCGGCAATCATTTCCTCAAGCATTTCCTGGTATTCGGCATCGGGCAGGCCGGTAATTTTTTCAATGGCTTTGATAAAAGCCTCATCAACCATGTCCTGCTTTGCCTTCAATATCTCTTTCCTGGCCTCAAGGCTCGCGACCGAGATAAGGCGCCGATATGCTTCCTGCCCTTCGGCTTCCGCCTTCTTAAGTATTTCCGCCTTTTTCATTTCCGCTTCCTTTAAAGCTTGATCGGTAATACTCCGAGCTTCCTGCCTTGCCTGTTCCTCAATTTCAAAGGCTTTGTTTTTGGCATCCTCCAGAATTTTCGCTTTTATTTTTTCTGTTCCTGTCATTTGAGCGCTCCTTTGTCAACCTATCATTAAAATTGATACGATAAGCGCAAGTATCGCAAACATCTCAACCATAAGCGCAAGCGTAATAGCGCTTCCTACAGATTCCGGGTGCTTTGCGATCATCTGGATTCCCGATGCCGCGACCTTGCCCTGGTATATTGCAGAAACAAGGCCTACAATACCCATCGGAAGCCCCGCCGCAAACAGCCTGAGTCCTTCCTGAAGCGTCATTGCGTCATTGATTTTACCGATAATCAGAAACGCAATTACAAAGCCGTAAATTGCCTGTGTACTCGGAAGAGCCTGCAAGAGCATGACCGAACCAAACTTCGACGGGTCTTCGGATAGAACACCGGCACCAGTCTGTCCCGCGAGGCCAACGCCTTTTGATGACCCGAGGCCTGCTACCAGAAATGCAATGGCAGCGCCGATATAAGCCAAAAATTGTCCGGTAAGAATCTGTTCCAACATAATTGTAAAACCTCCATTTTAGTTGTTATGCGGTAAAAGCTGTTCACATCTCCGCATCGTATTTTAATTGTATATATTTTGTATTGGCTTTCAGCGGGCTGAAAGGTTCGCCTCCGCCCGTGAAGAATTTGCCAAAAAATTCGAGATACTGCAAACGGCATGAATGTACATACGCGCCAAGCACATTTATACCGAAGTTTATCGCATGACCTATGAGCAATATTGCCGCCGCGATAAATACTTTTAAAACAACAGGTATATCAAACATGACACTCATCTGGTTTACTATACCGGCTATAATCGAAGTTGCGAGACCAAGAGCCAGAAGCCTCGAATACGATAGTATATCGCTTAAAAAACCTATCAGATCATAAAGGCTTGACAGTCCACTGAAAAATTTCTTTATTATGCCTTTTTTTGCTCGTCCCTGAGTAAGAATCAGCAGCACTGCACCGGCGGCAAGCAGATATTTGCCAACACTCGATATCTGCACCGCTTTTTCCTGGTTAATGGCCGGGGCGTACGGCAGCAGCGTTAGCACCGCGCCGGTAAAAAACACATACCAGAAACCGACATCGAACAGCGCATCAAGGTATTTACGCCTGCGTATCAGGTTTGCGGCCTTAAGCCCAAGGCCGACATACATGTGAATGACACCGAAAAGCAAAGACCAGCTCAGCATAAGCTCCGGGTTGCTGACCATGTCAAACCACAAAGCGTAAGGCACAAGCGCGCTGATGCCAAACCAGCCTCCAAACATCAATCCCCAGAACATTGTTGACAAGCCGCAGAAAAACATAAGTTTCATAAACTTACGTGTACTGTCCTGCAGTTTGAACCGCCACAGTATAATTGCGGCAAGAATCGCCAGTATAACGCCGTATCCTCCGTCCGACAGCATAAGGCCGAAAAATATTACAAAAAACGGAGTCATTATCTTGCTCGGATCTATTTCACGGCTGTCGGGAAGACTGTACATCCGCAGCACAGGTTCACCGGCTTCGGCAAGCCCGCGGTTTTCAAGAAGAACCGGAAACGCTTCATCTTCCGCCGGTTCCTCAATCTCCACACTAACGGTATAATTCGACTCAAGATAATTTTTTGCGGAATCGGATAATTTTTCAGGGAGCCATCCCTTTATCAGAAAAACCTTGTTGGTCTTTACAACCTTTTCGACAGCTTCTATACGGCTTCTTTCCATACTGAGGATATCGTAAAGAATCTCAATCGAATTTCTGGAACCGCGCATATCCCTGATTTTATCGATTATTTCTTCTCTTTTTTTCGCAATCTGCTCTAAATTGATTTCGATTTGTTTAAGGTTCTTGTCGACGGTGCCCGAAAGGCTGCCGAAAGTTGTCCTGTTGAATCCTCTCGACTTCAAATACGACAGGGTTTCCTGCTCGGCTTCCCTGTGATATATAATATACGCATAATGCTGATCTTTATCGGTGTTTATCCTGAATATCTGACACAACGGCGCTTTTTCCGGAACCTCGGACTCTATAAGATCCCAACCGACCGCAGCTGGAATAGTTCCCGCTGTAAAGCCGGTTCTTTTTGTTCCCGGAAAATCAACCGGAAGGGTAAGGTCTTTCCACGGCAATAGAGAACGGTAAAGATTATTAACCCTGTTTTCTTCCGCTTTTAATTCAATAAGCGCATGTTCATATTCTCTTATCTTATAAACATCTGAGAATATTCTTTCCTTTTCGCTGTTGATTTCCCTAACTTCAGCGATGTCTACAGGACGCTTTGTACTGAATAATGGTTTCTTTTCAGGACAATACCTGTCAAGAATATTTAATGTTGCCTGTACATCCAGAAGCTTGTTATCGATACGAGACAAATCTTCCCGGACTTCGGGGTGAGATGCGATCTTTCCGTAGTCCTGATCGCTCACACTGCCTATCTCAACTGCTCCAAATTCCATCAGGCTGTTGATTAGCTGTTCACGCTGTTCTTCAACTCCAAGCAGCGTAATTTTGTTCATCTTGACGATCAATGCTTCACAATCCTTCCAACAATAAGTTCAATTGCTTCGTTCATTTTCACGCCGGCTTTCGTTTTTATTTCATTGCATTTTGCCTGGGTATCCATTTTTATATCAATTATATCCTTTGCGGCTTTTTCTTCGGCCTTTTGGATAATTGATTTGGCTTCCGTCTCTGCTTTTTCTACCGCTTTTTCAAGTAAAACGGCGGCTTCGTTCCTTGCGGAAGCAATAATATCTTTAGCCTTCTGCTGGGCTTGGGCTTCAATCGCATCCGCTTGCTCTTCCACAACGGCTATTTCTTTCAAAACGGCTTCCGCCATGCTTTCACCCCCATTTCCTTAAAACAGCGAAAGATGCTTATATGTAACTGCAATGCACTATTCAAAAATTATTATATCATTGTACAAATATTTAACAACACCTATTTTGATTTGTTTCGGATACAGTATTAAAATTACGTCCGTTATTTACGTTTTTTATATATTCTTTTTCTTTTTAACTAATATGAAATGAAGCAATCCCTTATTGTCCCAACCATAATAACAACCCAACCGGATGTGAAATTACTAAATTCCACATCCTATTGAGCTGTTTACAAAAAACGATATTCACTAAAATTTATCAATAGGCAGCATGAATGCCTTAATAAACAATGCAGTTCCTGCCGCTTTTTTTCGCGTTGTACAGTGATTTATCCGCTTCTTCGATAACTTCGGCGGCAGAACGTGTTTTTTCGGTTTTTTCCGCTACGCCTATACTGACCGTAACACTAACACTTCCCTCGCCTTTTCTGCTTTTTATAATTCTTTTCGGCTTCTTTTTCGGCCTGTCTTTGCCCCTTATTATCAGCGGCCGTTTCTCAATACTAATCCTCAGTTTTTCAAGCTGCTCAATTACTTCTTCTGGAGACTTCCGGGGAAAAATAATAGCGAACTCTTCTCCTCCGTATCTGAAAACCTTTCCCGATTGAATATTCTTTCTTATCAGCGAAGCTACCATTCTCAAAACATCATCGCCCACCTGGTGCCCGTATGTATCATTTACGCGTTTGAAATGATCGATATCAACCATCGCGATTGTGTATTTATTTCCCAGTCTTAAAACTTCCTGCTCCATTGCTCTTCTTGACAATACCCCCGTCAGCGGATCGTGGAAAGCGAGCGAATAGGACGCTTCAAAAAGAGAAATGATAAAAATTAAAAACACGGCTGAGAAAAAAACCGACAGCACATCCGGATACCCGGCAAAATGCAGGATAATAAAGCTGCCAAGAGCAGCGCCCGTAAACGCAATATCCATAATCGAAGACAGTATTAAAAACCTTGCAAGAAGAACACACAGGCAAACAATAAATAGAAATATGCTTAAACCGGGTACCCCTTTATCCTCCACTGCTCCAAAGCCAAACCTGGCCTGTTTTAATCCTGCAAGAACAGGATTAACGGTACCCGCATCGATCACGACAAAGAATGTTAAAAAAATAAAAACAATCCCTTTAATAAGACCGCTTTTGCTTATTATTCCCCTTTCTTCCATCAGAGCAAGCATAATAAACCCGATTGGGATAATCAATGAAATGCCGTTAACAAGCGCTTTTTGATTCAAACCGTTTTTGGTTGATATCACAGACATTGTAAACAACAGGATGGCTATAGCATAAAATACCCTGCTGTGCTGAAACCACACGCACAACACAAGGGCAAAGAATGCAAGAATGTATGGGAGGGTAATAAAAACAATATTGAGCTTGCTGTAAGATACCGGTGTTCCCATCGCCAGCATCCAAGCCAGAAATATAATAAGAAAAGGAAAGAGTGCAATAATTGCTTTTTTACCCTCGAACTTGAACATACAATTTCACATCCTAAAGCACAACCATCCCCGAAAAAGCGAAAAGCGGTCAGGTTGTCTTCGGCAATATATCTAAAACTTAATTACGACAAGACACATTATACCAATTTAATTATAGTATAACGGGGGACGCATAGCAACCTTTTCACAGGCTTCAATATCAAGGAGTTGTATGTGCTTTATCGCGCTATGAAACGAAACACCTATGCCAGGACCTTCGGTTATAATGTTCATACACTATTAATTGAACGATTGTACAATAACGTCAACAAGGAGCTTTATTTGCTAGAGCTATACAGTTCAGCTCGGGCAAGTCGAAACTCGCAAAAATGCTTTGAAATATTTCTTGCAGGAAGCATTTTTGCTCAGACAGTCGACTTGCTTATCCTCGCCCTGACTGTATATCTCTAAGCTGCATTCCGCTATAGTTTCCGTTATTGTACAATCGTTCATCCAAGTAGCTCACGGGAATTATACCGAAAGCCAGCGGATAGCTAACAGGTCAAGGTGATGCTGCCGTGTTCCGGTGGATAGTGCGGAATTGGCAAACAGATGCATCATTGATATAATTCTTATGCGGGCAATAGGTATTGCACGGCTTTATTTCGGAGGAAGCTGATTTTATGATAATGATTTTTACCGCCCTTAATTGTGAAGCGAAACCTATAATACGGTATTTTGGTTTAAAAAAAGATCCTCAATTCCATATGTTTCAGGTGTTTAAAAATGAGGATATCATTCTTCTTGTTACAAAACCCGGAATTGTTAATGCTGCGATAGGGGTTGCGCATTTATGCTCCGTATGCCCGCCGAATTCTTCCGATCTGCTGCTTAACATCGGCATATGCGGTGCAAAGAACAGGAATATGCCAATCGGGACGGTTTATCTGTGCAATAAAATATATGAGATGGAAACAGGCTTCTGTTATTACCCCGATATGATTTACGCGCACCCCTTTAAAGAAAGCGGTATATTGTCAAGTACCAGTCCCGTTTTGGAAAATAGCGCGGCGGATTTGCCTGAAAACCTTGCAGATATGGAGGCAGTCGGAATTTATCGTGCGGGAATTCTGTTTTTTCAGCTGCATCAAATGTTTATTGTAAAAATCGTATCGGATCATCTTCAATTTGATAAAATCGATTCGAACGTCGTAAGTGACTTAATCGGGCGGAATATGCCCGAAATCGCCGCATGGATCACGCGCCTTCACAGCGGCATGATAAATACTCCTCCGGTGTTTACGCCCGAAGAAGAAAATTTGCTTGCAGAAGTTTCAAAATATCTTAGGCTAACCGTTTCAATGCAGAACCAACTCAGACAGGCAATTCATTATTATAAACTTCAGCACGGCAGTTTTTCCGCGCAATTGTCATCTTTTATTCAAAAAGAAATCGTTCTGCCGGTAAAAAACAAATACGAAAGGAAGAAATGCTTTGAACGGCTTATGCAGGAATTTGCTTAACCCGCCTTTTTCACATATATACATTGAAGAGAATATTATAGATCACCCGAATACTGTAAAAATTATGTCACATTTTCCTAAATCAAGGCAGGTCATAATAAAACACTATAAGGACATATTCAACAGAAGCCGCCAGAATTACCCGCTTCAAAAGCAGTCGCAGAACCTTATACTCGCTGAAAAGCGGCCTCCATTCGTATACAAGGGCTCACCGCTTTGCCAGAACTTCGGGAACGCTCGCTTTTTTTATGCCAACGCGGCAATTAACTGTGTTTATGATTGTGAATACTGCTATCTTCAAGGCATGTACCCTTCGGCAAATATTGTTGTTTTTGTCAACCTCGAGGATATATTTAACGATGTCGGAAAACTTTTGAAGAACGATCCGGTGTACCTGTGCATTTCTTACGATACGGATCTGCTTGCTCTTGAAGGCTTTCTCGGGTATTGTGAAAAATGGATGGAATTTGCGGAATTTTATCCTAATTTGACCGTTGAATTAAGAACAAAGAGCGCGAATTGGAACAGCCTTGAAAAACTTGCGCCGCGAGAAAACGTAATACTTGCATGGACATTGTCCTGCGAGCATGTATGGGAAAAATACGAACACGGGGCGCCTTCCCCGATGCAGAGAATTAACTGCATTGATAAGGCGCTGGCAAAGGGATTTCAGACAAGGCTTTGCTTCGATCCCGTCATTTATATAAAAGGCTGGGAAGAAGAATACGGAAGACTGGTCGAAACGATATTTTCAAAACTTCCTGCCGGTAAAATCAAAGATGTAAGCACAGGCAGTTTTCGCATACCTTGCGCATACCTTAAGAACATGCGAAAGAATAAACCTTATTCGTCAATAATAAATTATCCGTTTATGGCAGAAAACAACGTATACGTTTATCCTCCCGGTTTATCCGATAAATTGAACTTATATATGCACGACATTCTTAAAAAACATATCCCGGAGGAAAAGATTTTTGTATGGAAATAAAATCGGCAGTATCCATAAAGTGCACAGGCAAAATAAAAGGGAGGGTTATCCTCCCTTACCAAGCGTTTATCACGTTTATTTTCTGCGCCTTTCTTCTCTTTCTTCCCTCTCTTCTCTTCTTTCATGACGGCGTTCTTTTTCAAATTCTTCTTCAATCGGGAAATCAAAAGCCTGCGGCGGGAAAAACTGATCAAACGGAAAATCAATTGTTTCAAAAAGATCGCATGGATTTTCATCTGTTGAAGCAATGCATTCACGGTTCGGAACACAGAAATTGAAAGCCGGAATTAAAAGTTGTACAAGCCGTGTGAGTTTAATTATTGAGAACAAGCCAATGGTAACAACAACATTTTTCTGCGGTAATATTCTTCTTCTCTCGGCGGCAACATTGTCATCAACTTCAATTTCATCATATTCGTCCCCGTAAGGTTTAACTTTCGGACAGTGAATCCTTTTAATCCGTGCATTCAATACCAGAGGTTCGGCAACTTCAACTTTTACCGTAGGCTTGTTATCCTGTTGTATCATCGAACCGCAGCCATCGCAACCATCCGCCGACGGACAGAATTCGGGATCTGTCGAACTGAACACTTTTACCTGTCCTTCAGAACCAAACAGAATAACAGTTTTCGCAAACCATACAAATCCGACTTTCGGGTCGGAACTTACAAGGTTGTTAATCTGATCGCGATAGCAGAATTCAACCTTCACTTTTATCTTGTAACGTACATTAACGGTAAAGAAACCTCTTTTAAACGGCACGTCGTCAAGATCCGCCAAAACCTTTACTACCTCGGCTTCCTTTACTCTCACCTTAACGGCTTTGTCTATCAAACACTGTACATCTTCTACAAAATCAACCACTGCATCTTCAATACAATCCTTTTCCCGGCAATGATCATATACCTTTTCTACCTGTACGCAAACAGCTTCTCGAAGCTTGCAGATGTCTTCGCCGTCAATAAGACCCGCAACAACCTGCTCCTTGCTCATATGCTACATTCCCCCAAAGTCAAAAGTATCTCAATTTCATAATATGTCTGTATAAATATTTGGTGATTAACAAGCATGCATTTTTACAACTCTTTTCCCGGTTTATATTCATTATTCCGGAATCAACGCTGCTGTCCCGTCGCGTAAGCAGCGTGCGGCATTATAAAGAAAAATCCGCCGAACAAGCAGCGAATAAACGGCTGTTACAGACATATTTCCCGATGGATAAACATAGTATTGATAATAAATAAGCCATGGACAAACCCGCTTCAGGAGGAATATATGAATAAAGCGGAACAAAAGCATATAATTTTAAAAAACAGTTTCAATATATCTTATCATGTCTATTATGACGAGGAGCGCGGTTTATGCCTGAGGATGCTCGGCGATGACAGGGTTTGGTCGCGTGCGTTTGTTCTTTCCGATCTATCCGTAAATGATTTCTGTGCCGCTATTGACGGGAAAGATATAATCCATTTTGTTTTCCAAGCAAAAGACGGCCGTATTTTATACGGCCACGGCCGCCGCGGACATATAGATATCCAGCCGATATTGGGAAGCAAAGACACGACGCCGTGGAATAAGCATCTGTCGTTACTGGTATTTGAAGATACTATCCTGTTTTTTTACGTAATACGCCATAACGATCGCCGTTTGATCGCGATGCAGAGCATTATTAAAGGAGTGTTGTCAAAACCTGCGGCAATAGATTATATTGACGGTTCCGACAGTCATTATATTGTTTTTAGGGATCGTTCCGGGAAATGCCATCTATTTTATACCCGTTCCGAAAAAAACGGAATGTGTTTGAACCATAGAGTTTTAAAGGAGGATCTGACCATTTTCACCGCTCCCGAAAAGTTGTACGAAACCGGAGGCGATATCCTGTTTCCGTCGGCTGTATGCGGACAGGACAACCGGATATACGCCGCTTTTCAGGATAACCGCGATGGCATGCACCGGGTTTTATTCATGGAACCTGGCAAAACAAAGCCGCTTACATTATATAAAAACCCATCCCCGGCAGGACGGAGCGGGCTTGTTTATAATAACGGCACTCTTATTCTTTATCGTACCGACAATCGGAATATCCATTTCAGGACATCCGGTGACGGAGGCATAAACTGGACGGATGAAACACATTATATTTTCGATTATTCAGGTATGCCCTGCCGGTTTATTTACGGCACAAACATCGATAAAGAACGCTCATCGTGGTATTTCAATGAAATTCCGGGCAATTTCTCAAAAGGGTATCAATTGGCTTTCCTGGGCGAAGAGCCCGCTTCGCGCATTGCTTCGGTAAAATCCGCCGAAAAGGATGGTTACACGATTGATAAGATTCTGCCCGTAAAAAAACCGGCAGAAGGCAAGAACGGAAAACAAGGCAATCTTACCGGCGGGATACCAGCCAATAATCTCGAAAATAAGATAATTAGCCTTAGGAATATCGTCGAAAATATGCAAAAGGAATTGACAAAGCTTTGGATAACGCAGAAGGAGTATGACAAAAAACTCTTGGAACTTCGTGAAGAAATTGATATGCTTAAACAAAGCTTCGATTACTTATCAAAGGATGTATATGGTGTTGAATAGATAATCTTTTTACTAGTTTGTCGGGTTGACGAGTTCACGCCACGCGAAGTCTCCGCGGTGTAGACCGTTTATAAGGATCTCGGCAGTGGCGAGGTTTGTAGCCAGCGGAATATTATTGTTATCACAGTGCTCGCGTATGATGTTGAAACCCTGCAGTTTCTCTTCCTTTTGAGACGGATCGACAAAAAATATAACAAGATCTATTTCGTTGTAAGCGACCCTGGCAGCAATCTGCTCTTCCCCAAGGTGCCCATACTCAAGACAGTTTACTGAAAGGTCGGTTGCGTCTGATATCAATGCGCCCGTACCGGAAGTTGCAAACAAGTTATGCTCTTTCAAAATAAAACTATATGCAATGCAAAAAGCTTCCATTAACTCTTTTTTATTATCATGCACTATAAAAGCAATATTCATCAATGCCTCCGCTAATAAAGATAAAGTACAAACTATTAAAAACTCCTACCGGCATTTTTAACGCTTTTTATAGGAATATTTGCGATAAGGGCAGGAACAACGCCATCCCCTTCTTCGCTTGCTGTTTTTGTAAGCTGGATATCAAGAGCTTCTTCATCAATCTCCATATAATTGCGAATCACTTTAATTATTTCACCTTTAACCATTTCCAAAAACTGTGGTGAAACATTTGCCCTGTCATGTATGAGAACCAGCTTTAACCGTTCTTTTGCAACATCTTTAGACGAACGCTTCCGGCCTAGTTTACTTAATAGTTGTTGCAGCATTTAAACCCCTCCCTAAGCCGATCGAAAACCAAACAGCTTTTTTACTTTTGCAATAAAATTTCCCTGGCCGGCTAAATCCATAAAAGGCACATCTTCGCCAAGTATCCTGCGTGTAATGTTCCGATATGCCTGTCCGGCCATCGACTTATTATCCGAAACCGCAGGTTCGCCGCGGTTTGTAGAAATAATTATGTTTTCATCGTCAGGTACTACCCCTACGAGTTGTATTGCCAGGATGTCAATTATATCCTCTATTGACATCATGTCACCTTTTCTTACCATTTCATGCCGTACACGGTTTACAATCAGCGAAGGATTTTTTATATCGTTTGCTTCGAGAAGGCCGATAATCCTGTCGGCATCCCTGACGGCGGAGACTTCGGGCGTTGTTATTACGATAGCCCTGTCCGCTCCCGCGATAGCATTCTTAAACCCCTGCTCTATACCTGCGGGACAATCGATGATAACAAAATCAAACTCTTCCTTCAGTTCTTCACAAAGCTTAACCATCTGTTCCGGCGTAACGGAATTTTTATCTCTCGTCTGAGCGGCGGGAAGCAAATATAAACCATCATACCTTTTATCTTTTATTAAAGCTTGCTTAAGGCGGCATGTCCCTTCAACGGCATCAACCAAATCGTAAACTATTCTGTTTTCAAGCCCCATAACTACATCGAGATTTCGAAGACCTATGTCGGTATCAACCAAAACAGCCTTTTTGTTCAAAAGAGATAAACCGGTGCCAAGATTTGCGGCAGTTGTGGTTTTCCCAACACCACCCTTGCCCGATGTGATGACAATAACCTCACCCATACTCATTCCTCCGTTATTAAAAAAAACAGCCTCTAATTGCGGTTATATTAACCAGGCGATTAATGTCCTTATTTGGTTTTGGGTTATAACTGGCATTTTAACCCGTCTTAATCAAAAAATATAATTTACAGGTTTTCTACTAAAAACTATATCGGTTTTTGAATTACTTGTCAACCAACATCAAAACCCATAAAATAAAAAAAACCGGAATTGCCCGGGATTTCCCGGTATCCGGTATTTAAAACGTTTTACTTACCCAACGGCTCTACATATATTACACCGTCTTTTATCGATGCAATCTCCGGTAAAAATGTGTCTTCTTCATAAGTTTCCGGGCATCTTGTAATCAAATCCGCTATCCTTAATTGCGTGGGACACAGCCTCAATGCGGCTACAATGGCATTGCGGTTGCCGTCGGCTCCGGCATGTACCATACCCCTTATCGTACCCATAATAACGACATTCCCCGATGCCACTATTTCGCTTCCGGGGTTCGCATCCCCCAAAACAACAACATTGCCCTCATAAAGAATACGTGTTCCGCCGCGTACCGTGCCTTTTATAAACTTGCACGGGCCTTCCTCAATCTCCTTAAAGAAAATCTTCCTTATGGGCATTCCCGAAAGTTTTGACGGCTTCTCCCTTTCCGGCTGAGGCTGTTCGGGATCAAAGCGGATGCTTTCTATTGAAACGCCGCTGTTTACAACCATCATCTGGACCAGCATTTCTTCTTCCTCTTCAGTCAGCTTTCTGCCCCTGTACATAACCTTAAGCTTTGCGCCCCTGAAAAATTTTTCCGCAGCTTTCACTTTAAGCGCGACTTGTTCAAGTATCTCTTTAGTTTCCATTTCTCCGGGAATTATAATAACCAGTCCGTCCGCCGTTCCTTTAAATGCGATTTGATTTTTTGCGTTCTCCATATTTCGTATCTCCTTTATGCGGCATAAGTTCCACCATCGTGTTTTAGCTGTCAGTTTTATTTATGTCTTTCCTTAATATTAAAATACGCCATTAACACATCCTTTGCAATCGGCGCTGTCCATGAACCCCATACACCTTTTTCGACAACAACGGCGACCGCTATTTCAGGATTATCGGCAGGCGCATAACACAAAAACAAAGCATTTGACGAAGATGTAGCTTCAAGCCCTGTTTCGGCCGTTCCGGTTTTCCCGGCAACTTCGAACGGAAAATCCTTGAAAATGTGTACTGCGGTTCCGTCCTGGGAATTTGTAACCGCAACCATACCCTTTTGTACGGCTTTTATTGTAGACTCTTTCGCCCCCGATTCCCTGTATTCAATTTCGGATAAATGCACTTCTCCCGAGGCGTCAACGCGTTTTCTTACAAGGTGCGGCCTGTAAAGCTTTCCGCCGTTTGCTATGCTCGCAACATAATTTACGAGCTGTATCGGCGTAAAAGCGTTATACAACTGGCCAAGTGCGGCGTTACACGTATCGGCCGGAACCCACCCCTCGTTATAATTCGCGAGTTTGAATTCCCTTGAAGCAAGGGAACCTATTTCTTCGCCTATTTCTATTCCTGTTTTCTTTCCAAACCCAAAGTTTTTCGCCCATTTTACAATATTATCTATTCCCGTATCAAAACCGACTTGGAAGAAAAACATATTACTTGAGGTTTCAAGCGCTTTCTCAAGGTTAATCCTGCCCTGGTTTCCTTCAAGGTTCGGCCATATTAAACCGCCTATTTCCTTCCTTGACGGGCAGTAGACAAGCGTTTGAGGAGTTATTGTGCCCGACTCGAGCGCGGCTATCGCTACAAGAGGCTTGTATGTCGAACCGGGTGCGTATTTCCCGCTTGTTGCTCTGTTAAGTGTTATTGAATCAGGGTGGGTATAAAGGTAATTTATCATTTCGCTGTTGCCTTCCAGGAATACGACGGGATCATACGTAGGATAGCTGACCATTGCCAGAATCTCCCCGGTTTTCACATCCATCGCGACAACAGCCCCGGCATTAGCGTCATGGAAGTTTTTCTTGTGCTCCTTGTCGCGTATAACCTCAATATTCCTTTTTAACGACTCCAGCGCAGCTTTTTGAAGGTTCAAATCAATCGTCAGGTAAATATCCTGCCCCGGTTTCGGCGGCTCTACAACTTCATAGAAGGTAAGCCTTCCGTCGGTGTCCACTTCTTTTCTTGTTTTGCCGTTTATACCCCTTAACACGTGCTCCTCTGAACGCTCAATACCGGTCTTCCCAACCGTATCCTTCCAGGTATATCCCAATTCGGGATATTTTTGCGACCATTCATCATATAGCTCACCGATATTTCCCATATGTCCAAGCACATGCGCCACCAGTTCCGCATCGTAATATTCCCTGAATGGCTTTGAAAATGTGCTGAACCCGGGATATTCCCTGTTGCGTTCTTCGAGAGTAACAACAGTTTCTATTGATACATCCTCGGCAATAATAAGCGGATCCGTAATCTTAGCCGGCCTTATCAGCATTTCATATCTTAATTCCATAATGCGGTATGCTTCTTCATCGGTGTATATCGGATCAATTTCGAAGGTTTTCTCCCGCATGTATTTAAAAACGTCCTTCGGATCCGCTTCCATAAGCATTTCCCTGTCGGAGTCGCTTACAGCTATCTGCTTAATAAACCCTTCCTTGTTTGTAAGAAATCTGTAAGGATTGTTTGCGAATATGGCCCTCATTGTCGAAGAATATCTGTCGCCGTTTGTGTCAAATAGTCTTATAACCCTGGCAATCAGGTCATTTTTTTCCCTGGGGGACAGCCCGGTATCCACAAACTGAACACAGAAACCTAATCTATTGCCCGCTATCGGCACGCCGTACCTGTCGTAAATATTCCCCCTGTTCGCGTATATAACACCGTTCGTTATAATTCTTTTCATAGAAGTATCGAGGTATTCCTGCCCGTTTACAATTTGAATATCGACAAGCTGGCGCAAAAACACCCCGCATATCAGCAGTATAATAACCAGACATATAATAAATCTTCTTTTTAAATCAAAATTCTGTTTTTTTTGCAGTTCCGCGTTCATATTTCAAAACCTCGTTATAAGCGTGTATGAACAAAATCGTATTTATCCAGTTTTTTATACAAATGTAGCACCAACGGATATATAAACAGTGTAAGCACCGAATTGTACAAGCTCTCGGGCAGAATAACGCCGGTTATTACAAAACCGAAATCCTGGTATCCCTTTAAAAAGAAATTTATGAAGTAGTACATAAGTTCAACCGCCAGCGATGAAACAAACACGAAAAAAACCGGAATCAGCGGATTTTCCTTGTACAGCTTTGAATTTATCATTCCTATCGCAAAACAAACCAGGAACAAACACATTCCATACCATCCCAAAGTGCGGCCGATCAGCGTATCCATCGCCAATCCGCATACAAGGCCCATAAAAGCTGCCTCCATATTAACCCTTATCAAAGAAATTGTTACAGCAAGAACGAGAAGCAGATTCGGCCTTATCCTGAGAATTTCAATATAACCGAATACAGTACTTTGAAAAAGGCACGCAGCATATACAAGGAGTCCAAGCACCAGAATTCGCCTTCTCATTCGTCATCTCCTTCTTCCTGAACAGCGGTTTTTATTACGGCAACCTCTTCAAGCCTCCTGAAATCAACTGAAGGTTTAACTATAGCATAATAATCAAACTGCCCTTCGTTTTTAACCACCTGTATTACTTCGCCGATCATGATTCCTTTTGGATATAAACTGTTCAGTCCTGAAGTTTCCACTTTATCGCCGACGGATACTTCGACATCCGGGGTAATATAATCAAGCCGGCAAAGCCCTTGCGTCCTAAGCTGCGCGTCGCCTCTCAGAATAACAAGATCGCGTGTTTTCGACAGCCTTGCCGATACCGAACTTTCAGTGTCAATAATTGATATGACCTTTGATGAAAGAAGATCCACGCGCGATACCCTTCCCACAAGGCCATCGGCGTTTATTACGGGATCATCCGGTTCTATGCCGTCTTTGCTTCCCCTGTCAATCGTAAATATTTCGAACCAGTTCCCGGCATCTTTCGATATTATATTGCACGCTATTATTTCCTGCGTATACTGTTCTTTGAATGACAACAGCTTTTTCAGGTTTTCATTTTCCTTCTGCAGGCGGTGTACTTTTTCAAGTTCCCTCTCCATTTCCCGTATTTTTATTTTTAACTCCGCATTTTCCGCTTTTGTGGTCCGGATATCTTTAAAATAATGAACAACATCCTTTATCTTGCCGCCAATCGCGTTAATTCCAGTCTGCAGAGGTTTAAGAGGCACAGAAACAACATTCCTTATCACATTCAGCTTGCTGTTTTCACTTGCTGTCATCGCAGCAAGCACAAACAATAAAACCAAAACTACCGATATAATGAATAATTTGTTTCCAAAAAGCCTCCTCAAAAGGTTGAACCCCTTCCCCAACATTGCTTCAATGGAATGCCATTGAATGTCACCCGCGTTTTATTTGTTCAAACATAACACGGTTTTTGTCTTTCTTTATCTGACCTTATTAGATGAAATCAATACATGTTTTAGCAGCTCCAATTCTTCGAGAACCTTGCCGGTACCTATCGCAACACAATCAAGAGGATACTCCGCAATATTTACCGGAATTCCGGTTTCATGAAAAATCAGTTTGTCAAGTCCTATAAGAAGAGCGCCTCCCCCCGTCAGCATAATGCCTTTTTCCATAATATCGGCTGCAAGTTCGGGCGGCGTTTTTTCAAGGGTGTATCTGATGGAATCTACTATAGCGTTAACCGTTTCCGCCAAAGCTTCCCTGACTTCAGCGGCTGTTATCAATAGATCCCTCGGAAGACCTGTCACGAGATCCCGTCCGCTGATGCTGTATTTCTGGTCGTCGTTTACAGGATATGCTGAACCGACCTTGATCTTTATATCTTCGGCCGTCCGTTCCCCCACCATTAAATTATATTCTTTTTTTACATAATGAACAATAGCGTCATCAAGCTCATCACCGGCTATACGCAGCGAACGGCTGACCACTATCCCGCCGAGAGATATTACCGCAACCTCGCTCGTACCGCCCCCGATATCGACAACCATGCTTCCGGTGGGCTCTTCCACCGGGAGCCCCGCACCGATTGCGGCCGCCATTGGTTCTTCAATAAGGTAAGCCTCTTTTGCCCCGGCCTGCAAAGTCGCGTCAATTACAGCCCTTTTTTCCACTTCGGTTACACCCGACGGTACACATACTACTACTCTCGGCCTTAAAATCCTGTTGTTTCCGATAACCTTTCGGATAAAATATCTAATCATTCCCTGCGTTATTTGGAAATTGGCTATTACACCGTCCTTCATAGGCCTTATTGCCGTAATATTCCCCGGCGTGCGCCCAATCATGTTTTTTGCGTCAAGCCCTACGGACAACACTTCTCCGGTGTTATTATTTATTGCAACAACAGAGGGTTCTCTGAGAACTACCCCTCTTCCTTTCATATGAACCAATGTATTAGCTGTTCCAAGGTCTATGCCGATATCCCGTATAAACATAATTTGTTTCTTCCTTTCTTTTATCAGTGCGCATTTTGTGACTGTTGCCGCAAATACTCTGAAAGTTTCCTGCTGTGTAAAACATACTAAAGCCGTAGATAAGATGTGCATCACAAAATATTAAAACCCATATCATTAAGCATTACTGATACCCTGTACAACGGGAGTCCTACAACATTATAATAACAACCCTGCAATTTTTCAACCAAAAGCGCGCCAAGCCCTTGAATACCATAGGCACCGGCCTTATCAAAAGGCTCTCCGCTTTCAATATACCGCAGTATTGTCTCTTTTGATAGTTTGCGTATTTTTACTCTCGTTTTTTCGGCATGAGTCTTTTTTTTCGCCGAATCAACATCTATCAACGCAACTCCCGTTACCACTTCATGCCACCTGCCCGAAAGCGATTCAAGCATACCGAACGCTTCTTCCGGACTATTTGGTTTTCCCATAACAACATCGTCCAAAACAACAACAGTATCGGCTGCAAGCACAATATGTGAGCCCTTGGAACCGTGTTCCAGTCTCCTGCATACCTGTTCCGCTTTTTTTTCAGATAAATCCATAACCATTCTGTCGGGACTCATATTATTATTTATCGGCTCTATTATATCGGAAGGAAATACGGAAAATGGTACGCCTATCTGCTGCAGCAGCATTTTTCGCCTTGGTGACTGCGAGGCCAGAATTAATTGCTTCATACGTCACAAAACCCTTCATTTTTACATTACTGTTAGACATAATTATACACCTGCAATACCTTTATGGGAATATTGTTCCTGCTTTTTGATTAAGAATTCATTTTTTGGGGAAATATGATATGTAAAATATTTAGATACCCAAAAATAAAAGAAATACCGAATTATACTTGATTAAACGAGATATTACAGTATAATCAAAGTAAAAGCAATAATTTGGTACTTCTCAATGCGGTATTTTCAAAGTATAATAGTATTAAGATAAGTGCAACAAATACCGATTAAAATGGTATTCAAATAAAAAAAAGAGGATAACAGACATGAGAATTGAAAAAATAAACGATAACAAAATACGCATATTCGTTACGTTTGACGACCTGGAAGAACGGGACATCGATCTTTCCTCTTTTAACTACAACTCTCCCGAAACCCAGGAGCTTTTTTGGGATCTGATGGAACAGGCAGAGCTTGAACTTGGTTTTGAGACACATGAATCCCAATTATGTATTGAGGCGGTAACGGATATCGACCAGGGTTTTGTAATCACAATAACAAAAATTGACGAAGACGGCGACTTTGAATCTATTCAGAAATTTATAAAAAACAGGTACAGGCGCAATGATCTGAGAATAAAAAGGAAAACCAGCAGCATATGTTCCACCGTCATGATATATAATCTCGAAACATTCGAGGATTTATGCATGCTTGCTGCCCGGTTAGAACCTCTTTACAGTGGAGACAGTTCAGTATATCAGTGCGAAGGTTCATACTATCTCGTGCTTCGAAAGGTTGACGCTTTGAGCCAGAGTATGAACAAGATAGAAAACATTTTGTCCGAATACGGGGACAGGGTTGCAAATGTTCTGTTTTTTGAAGGCTATTTGAATGAGTACGGGAAATTAATGGTCGAGCATGGCGCAATAAATGTATTTGCATCAATGATATAAGAATCCCTATACAGTATTTATGCATGGATAAGCCGGTACTTAAAAAGTACCGGCTTTTTAACATAATCGCTGGATTTGGTCATCACTATCTTCAGTCTTTTAATAACTGCTTCAGCCAGGCCCTGAATTCATCCTTTAAATCGTCGCGTTCAAGGGCGAATTCAACCGTCGCTTTTAAAAACCCCATTCTGTTGCCTACATCATACCGTTTGCCTATAAAATGGTACGCGTATATCGCTTCTTCTTTCATTAGGCTTTTTAACGCATCCGTTAACTGAATTTCCCCGTTTTTCCCGGGTGGTATGTTTTCAAGATGCGAAAAAATAGCCGGCGTTATTATATAACGGCCGAGAATAGCGGTATTTGAAGGTGCCTTGTCAATATCGGGCTTTTCTACCATATCATTGACTTTTACCACTCTTTCATCAATCTGTTTCCCGCTGACAATTCCATAACTTGATACTTCATTCTCCGGCACCTTTTGAACGCCAAGTATTGTGGTTTTATATTCATTATATACATTAAGCAACTGCTTAAGGCATGGTTCGTCGGATTTCACGATATCATCCCCAAGCAGCACGGCAAACGGTTCGTTTCCGATAAACGCTTTCGCACAGTATATTGCATGGCCAAGCCCTTTTGGCTCCTTTTGACGGATATAATGTATATTTACAAGATTTGAAATATCCCGGATCTGGGAGAGTAAATCCTCTTTTCCGCTTTTTTTAAGTGCTTCTTCGAGTTCATACGACTTGTCGAAATGATCTTCAATCGCTCTTTTACTCCTGCCGGTAACAATTATAATGTCTTCTATCCCCGATGACACCGCTTCTTCGACAATAAACTGTATTGTTGGCGTATCAACGATAGGAAGCATTTCTTTCGGCTGTGCCTTCGTTGCCGGTAAAAAACGGGTACCCAGCCCCGCCGCAGGAATAATCGCTTTATGCACCTTCATACGTTTTTCCTCCTATATCTCTCTTCTTCCTTCCAGTGATTTTGCAAGTGTTACTTCATCGGCATACTCAAGGTCTCCTCCGACCGGAAGGCCGTGAGCGATCCTTGTTGTCTTCACGCCCATCGGCTTTATCAGCTTCGCAAGATACATCGCAGTAGCTTCTCCTTCAACATCCGGATTCGTAGCTAATATTACTTCGCCTATGTCTGCTTCACTTATGCGCTTTAAAAGCGCCTTAATGTTGATATCGTTCGGGCCTATACCTTCCATAGGAGAGATAACACCGTGCAAAACGTGATAAAGCCCGTTGTACTCCCTTACTTTTTCCATCGCGACTACATCGCGCGGATTCTCCACGACGCAAATAATCGAGCGATCCCTTTTATCGCTCCCGCAAACCCTGCATGGATCAATATCCGTCAGATCCCCGCAGACAGAACAATATTTAACAATTCTTTTAGCCTCTACTATTGCTTTCGCAAACCCGATCGCTTTATCTGCAGGCATATTCAATATATGAAACGCTAACCGCTGCGCTGTCTTATGCCCGATTCCGGGAAGTTTTTCGAATTCGTCTATCAGCTTTGCCACAGGCGCCACATACATACTCATATTAATCTCCCGTACAAGTTATTAAAACAACCCGGGGATGTTCCCCATACCGCCGGTAAACCTGCCTAATGCCGCCTGAACCTCTTCGTCCGCTTTTCTCAGTACTTCATTTATCGCGGCCATAACAAGGTCCTGAAGCATTTCCACATCGTCCGGATCAACAACTTCCTGCGAGATTTCAACCGATTGAATGACTTTATCGCAAGTTGCGGTTACTTTAACAGCTCCCCCTCCGCTGGAAGCTTCAACAGTCTTGCTGGCAAGCTCTTCTTTAGCCTTTTCCATATCCTGCTGAACTTTCATTGCCTGTTTCATTAAATTGTTAATATTCGCGCCTCCGATTCCTCCCCTGGGGAAACCTCCTCTTTTTGCCATTGAAACCTCTCCTTCTATTTTTAAATCCATTATATTATTTGCACACTTTATTTTCAACAATTGCCGCATAATGAATTCCCGCGGGTCCTGTTTCGGGTGTTTCGTTTCCCCTTTTTTATTCTCCGTCGTCACCGAAAGCACCCGAACCAGAGCCGCGTACCAACCGGAACGCGGCAGCAATGGCTCGACCCGTATATCACCCGCTGTGTTACTGCTTGTTCTGAAGAACTATTGTACAATAACGGAAACTATAGCGGAATGAAGCATAGAGATATACAGTCAGAGCGAGGATAAGCAAGTCGACTGTCTGAGCAAAAATGCTTCCTGCAAAAAAATAATTCAAAGCATTTTTACGAGTTTCGACTTGCCCGAGCTGAACTGTATAGCTCTTGCTAATGAAGCTCCTTGTTGACGTTATTGTACAATAGTTCAAAGGGTAGTAACAATGCAAAATATGTGAAGCGGAAATCTTATTATTTTCTTAAATTCATGATATTATGTTATTATGATATGCATAATACGGAAGGAGATGTTATGGCAAATAAAAAAGAGGCTTCTAAAAAAAGCGCCGGATGGTACCGGCTTGATAACGCCGCAATAATATATCCTTCAATCCAATCCGCAAGAATCACTACTATGTTCCGTTTTGCCGCGACTCTTACCGAAGCGGTTGATCCTGCCGCCCTGCAAAACGCTCTTGTGAGAATTATCGACAGGTTTCCATATTACAGGGTCAGGCTCAGCCGCGGGCTGTTCTGGTATTATCTTGAACACAATCCTAATATACCGCGTGTTGAAAAAGACGTGAAATATCCATGCGGTCGTCTTTCAACTATTGCCAACCGCGGTTTTTTGTTCCGTGTCCGATATTACCACAGGAGAATAGCAGTGGAATTTTGTCATGTGCTGACGGACGGTACAGGCGCTGTAACCTTTTTAAAAGCGCTTGTTTATGAATATTTGAAAGAAACCGGTAAGAATCCCGGTGAACCAGGCGGGATATTTACCGTAGACGAAGAACCGGACAGCGGCGAATTCGAAGATGCGTACAACCGCTTCTACAAACCGTCTCTTCCGCTTCCCGAGACAAGGGAACCGGCTTATCATCTTCCCGGAAAACTCGTAAAGAAAGGCATTTATTACGTGATTACAGGGATTACCCCGCTAAACGATATTCTGGCCGAAGCTAAAAAGAGGAATGTTTCGCTGACAGTCCTTTTGGCTGCGGTTTATATTGATTCAATGCAGGCCATCCAGGACAAATATGTGAAAAACATACGCCGTAAACGTCCGATATCTATTTCCGTTCCGGTGAATATGAGAAATATATACCCTTCGAAGACAATGCGCAATTTCTCACTTTTTGTTATTCCGGGAATTGACCCGAGGCTTGGAGAGTACTCCTTTGAAGAAATATTGAAGATAGTTCAAAACAGTATGAAATCGGAAATAAATGAAAAATCGATAAGCAGGCAGTTGAGCCGTAACGTCGGGGGCCAACGCAACCCTTTTGTCAGAATTGTCCCGTTGTTTATTAAAAAGTTGTTTCTGCCGTTTATTTATAAACGCCTCGGTGAGAATCTTTATTCCGGAACTATTTCCAACCTGGGCATGATAAAGCTTCCGGCTGAAATGGAAAAGTATGTCGAACGGATTGAATTTATTCCCGCGCCCGGGACTATAAATAAAACCGGATGCTCGGTCACCGGATTCAAAGACAGTTTGTATATTTCATTCGGGCGGCTTATAAATGAGGCTGAACTTGAAAGGACCTTTTTTACAAAGCTCGTGAAGATGGGTATACACATAAAAATTGAAAGCAATATGCATGAATTTGAAAATTGAACGGAAAGGATGGTATTATGGCTTACTGCGTTAAGTGCGGTGTTGAGCTTGAGCGGAATTTAACCGCGTGCCCACTTTGCAATACTCCTGTTTATTACAGGGAAGAAACGGACGAAGAATACCGGCCTTACCCTGATCGCAGCCAAAGAATACGGCCCCGGCATGTTAATCTTGTCCCAAGTAAAGCATTTGTCTATTTAATGACCTTTATTATTGTGATACCAATGGTTGTGTGCCTGATGATCGATTTTAAAAGCAACCGTACCGTCACGTGGTCTTTCTACCCCGTCGCATCGCTGCTTCTGCTGTGGATACTGATGGCTTATCCGGCATTAATGAAACGGTATAGTTTTATTAAGGTTATCACAATTGATATTTATTCGGTTGTATTGTTTTTAATATCGCTGGATATTTATTCGGGCGGAAATCTGTACTGGTCGGTATTTCCTGTCGCGTCGTTGCTTTTGGTATGGGTATGGTTTCTTCTGGTTTACCTGTTCGGTAAGAAGAATAAATATTTCATGTTTATTATTGCGTATATAAGTACCGGTTTATACCTATACCTGATAGAACAGGCAACAAAGTCCGTGTGGTTCTTTGAACTCGCGCTTCCCATTTTATCCCTTATTCTGGTATTCACGCTGATAGTCCTTTTCCTTTCGCGTTTTAGACCATTTAAGGGAATAGGTTTTCCAGGTCTCATATTTTTTGCGTTAAGCCTTTTTTGCATCGGTACGGAATTCATTATTAACCGTTTTGTTTTTGAGCAGTTTAAGATGATCTGGTCTTATATCGTTGCGGGCGTAGGCATACCAGTATCGATATTCCTGCTTTTCGTGCAAAGCAACGAAGAATTCCGCGTGTACTTGCAGAAAAAGTTTCACTTGTGATATGCTTTTCGATGTTACAACGGAAGGTTTTATGGGTAACATCATTTTGCGTGGTTTTACGGTACTTATTAGCTTTATAAGGTATTGGCTTGAATAAATAACAATTGGCTGGAGGGCCGAATGAGAATTCTTCTGGTGTCGGATAAGGAAAACGAATATTTCTGGGATTATTTTAATCCTGAAAGGTTTAAGGGCGTTGAGCTTATCATTTCCTGCGGGGACATGCAGGCAAGTTACCTTTCTTTCCTTGTTACAATGGTAAATGTTCCGCTGTTTTACGTGCACGGAAATCACGATACCACCTACAAACACCATCCACCTGAAGGCTGCGACTGCATTGACGGCGTAATAGAAACATATAAAGGCGTACGGTTTTTAGGCCTTGGTGGAAGTATGTTATACAGCGGCCGCGCTCACCAGTACAGTGAAAAGGATATGGAAAAACGCATAAAAAAATTAAGGTGGCAGCTCAGAAAAAACAACGGATTTGACATTCTCGTCACCCATGCCCCGCCCTACGGAATAGGGGATGGACCCGGCCTCACCCATACCGGGTTTAAAAGTTTCCTGACACTAATGGACAAGTATAAGCCAAGATATATGTTTCACGGTCACATGCATTTGAATTACGGGCGCCTGGAACGTATCCATAAGTACGGCGATACCACGATAATAAACGGTTACGATCATTATTTTATCGATATCTGATTCTTAATCAGGTAGTCTTTCCTGTGGACAAATCGGTAAACATATTGCCTTCGCATTCGGGAATGCTCCCGTGAACAAAGTCAACAAGCCAATCCATTGACAGTATTTCACGCCGTGAAGCGTCTTTGCCCGCCGGCAATCTCAATACGCCTTTCTGGTCATACAGCGGACCTGAGAATATTTGCAGCTTGCCATTTCTTATCGCGTCCTTCATGACCTCAACAAGTTTTTGTGTTTGGCTCGGAATGGATCTTTTCGAATAAAAGAAGTCGATAATATCCGAATCCATCCCCCACCAATAACTGCGGAAGCTCCCTTTGCCCGATGATTGAATATCCCCGTACGGGCGTGTCGCGCCGCTTAATATGCTTCTTGTTATTTTTTCGTAGAATATTCCCCAGTTCCATACCGGAACCGCGAGGTACTTGTCCGGTACAAAGTTATTATTTGACTCTTCCGGAATGACGGTAAACACACCGTACATTTTTGAAAACTTGCGGTAAGCAAGAGTATTATGATGACAGATAATATCCGCTCCACTGGACGCAAGAAGATTTACGACATTCCTTGATTTTTCTTCGTTATCCCATTCTTCCATCCATTCAACAAAAACTTCGACCCGTGGATTAACCATTTTAGCGCCAATGGCAAAAGCATTTATGCCGCTTACAACTTCCGCTGCGGGACAAGTGGCGGCATACCCGACTTTATTCGATTTTGTAAGCGAACCGGCTATCAATCCGGATAAAAAACGCGGTTCGTGAATGCGTCCGAAATATGTATGCACATGCTTGAACGAATACGTTCCCGAACAATTAAGAAAAACAATATTCGGGAATTCCAACGCTATTTTCAGCGTCGCGTTTATCATTAACGGGCTTGTTGAGAAAACTACCTGGCAGCCCCGGTCAACCAATTCTTTCAAACCGGCGTAGGCATCAATCGACTCCGGAACATTGTCAATGCTGACCGTGCTCACATTATCCCCCATTACTTTTTCAAGATGCATCCTGCCAAGCTCATGCGCATAAGACCAGCTTGATGTTTTTATGTCTTTCGCAAGGGCGAAACCGACCTTTATCCTGTCACCGTGCCTTATTATCGTTGAAAGCCGGCTGAACAGCCCACCCTCCGCGATTAAGTCAGGCTCCGTTTGCACTTCAATTTCGCTGCGCTTGTAATATTCCAACTCAACAATGAACCTCCGGAGCAAAGGTTTTAATTCCTCATCATCGTATTGTTCCGGCACACCGTTTATCTTAATATAATCCAGGAAAGCGTCGCCTGTCGTAATCGGCAGCCTCTGCCCACCGAGCTCAAGGTATACCTTCCGGAACACGCCGTATACCGCACTCGCAAAATACATAAAGCGGTCATCCGTTTTATACGCGGTCGCCGGCGGTTCGTAGTTCCTGATAAGCTTCCACAGTTCATTAAAGCTTTTTTCTTCCGAAAACCATATACTATTAATGCCCGTATTCTTATAAAACTTAAGAAACGCGTAATAAAGGCGTATATCCTTGTTGTTTTCGTCGTATTTCGGAATCATTCGTATCACATTCGCGCTGTATCTTAACACATCCATATATTTCAATACGCTGATGCGTTTATTCCCTTCGATTACATAAAACCAGTTCAGGTATTCGTATACTTTAACGGGCTCCCTAAGCCCTTCATTTATCTGCGCATGATAAACTGCATCCCACTTAATTGCGAATTCCGAGTCCTCTTTCATCAACGGCATAAAATTTCTCGCAAACGAAAGGCTTCGCATATATGTATATGTGCCTTTTACCTTTTTAAGAGGGATATCGATAATTCCCAAATCAATCTCGGATACAATTTCGACATTTTTCAGTATACCGTCAAGATAGGGCAGGTATCCGTTACGCCCCTGGGATATATATTTTGAGTACTCTTTTAAACCCAACCTTTTTGCACGCATATACGCTTCCGAAACAGGCATATAATTTACCTCCCTGATAAAGACAATTTATTTCGAGATTAACGCATCGATTACATATAATACTATCATATGGAGAGGGTAGAACAAATAGAAAAAGTACTTCATCTTCCTTCCCCGTTCTCCATTATATAACGCAATTATGCCGATTGACAGCAGCGAATAAAGCTGGATGGAATGAGGAAAAGCAAAAACGCCGTAAACCGCGTACGAAGAAGCCGCCTCATATGCCGCGTACAATGCATGAAGAATAGTCCACCCGATCAACATTTTTCTTATATCCTTTTCGGCAATATAAAAGACAATTATGTAAAAAACTCCGTATGCCCCGTAATCAGCGCCTATTACTTGAGCAACCGTCGCTATCACGGCCACTGCGAGCCATGAATACGCAATATGTTTTTCCTTTAGCTTATCATACAATGAAATCGCAGCAATACCCAAAAACAGTGTAGCAAAAATATTCAATTCATAGTCTATCGAAGGTACGGATTCCCAGCCCCATGAGATAAAAATGCGGCGCATCTCTTCCGAACCGAAAATCCAATCGGGGATTTGGAATAAGACGGCACATAAAAAAAGCCTGAACATATATTTTTTAACGGAACGCGTATGCCTGAAGCCTTCGGTAATAAAAAAAGCAAACAAAGGAAACGCAATGCGTCCGATAATTCTAAACGCAATAACCCCGGGGAAAAATACGATTCCCGTATGATCGATTACCATTGATATTATTGCAATAAGCTTTATTTGAAAGCCGTTTAAAACTTTTTTCATAGGACCCCGCTTTATAATGTTTAAACAATCTTAATGAGACTATAGTTTCATTTTACCGGAAATGAAAAGAAATATCTATCGATGCTTTAAAAAAAATAATCCTTGCTAACACCGTGTTTGAAAGCATTCAATAATAATATGCGGCAAGTTAATTTCCCATGCTGTGCTGTGCCGTTCTTTCCTGTGTTATAATACCTGGTATAGCCTAACCAATTTCTTCCGTTGTTTTTAATACTGTTATCGGATAGGCGTCTCCAAAGATAAAAAACCGGTTAACGGATATTAAGGTCGGGGTCTGATGAAAAAAAGCGCTTTGCTCGTCAAATGCTGTGAAAATTGTATCAAAGGGATTTCGGTAGGTATTCGAAATGAAATATTATGCCGTGATAAAGGCATAGTATCCGCCGATTTCTATTGCTCAGGTTTTATGGCCTTCGAAATGGATTCTTTTCACAGGCGGCTGGATTACCGCTGCTCCGACTGTATACATTTTAAATTTGAGCCGGATTCGCCTAACAGCAGCTATGGAATCTGCAGTATGTTTTCGGTCCGCAAATGCGACGGCAGCCTGAAAAAAGCTTGCTCCAAATTTAAAAAAAGACCGTGGCGGAAGTTCAGGGTATAAAAAACGGCAGTTAAACTGCCGTTTTTTTGCAAATTGCTCCGGCTGCCCTTAGGGTTAAAAAATTTTTTAGACAGCCCTTTTAAAATCCGAAAGAATTTGATAACAATTCTTCAAGGTAAAGCTCTTTTACAGCGCTTAGCTGCTGCATTCCGGGTTCGATTTCAACTTCACGGTAGATATTCATTCCCGTACCCGCCGGTATCAGTTTGCCGATTATCACATTTTCTTTCAGACCCAGCAACGGATCAACCTTTCCTTTAATAGCGGCCTCGGTAAGAACCCTTGTGGTTTCCTGGAACGATGCCGCCGAAAGGAACGAATCGGTAGCAAGAGAAGCTTTCGTTATACCAAGAAGGGCACTTTTTCCTTCGGCTTTCCGGAGACCTTTCGCCTCCGCTTCGCTGTTTGCGTCTTCAAATTCAAACATATCGACCAATCCGCCGGGCAGAAGATTAGTGTCACCCGCATCATCGACCTTTACTTTCCTAAGCATTTGCCTGACTATAACCTCTATATGTTTGTCGTTAATATCAACACCCTGCAAACGGTAAACCTTCTGCACTTCACGAAGCAGGTACGACTGGACTGCATGAAGTCCCTTTATTTTCAATATGTCATGCGGATTTACCGAACCTTCGGTAAGCTCATCCCCTGCTTCAATAACGTCGCCGTCGGATACTTTAAGCCTTGAACCATACGGGATCAAATACGTATGGCTGTCACCGGATTCGTTCGTGACAACTACTTCACGTTTTTTCTTTGTTTCCCTCAAAGTAACGGTTCCGCTTATTTCCGATATTATTGCAAGGCCTTTTGGTTTCCTTGCTTCAAACAGCTCTTCAACACGGGGGAGACCCTGCGTAATATCTTCCCCGGCGACACCTCCGGTATGGAAAGTGCGCATTGTCAACTGTGTTCCGGGCTCGCCTATCGATTGGGCCGCAATAATGCCCACCGCTTCACCGACATTGCATTCTTCGCCTGTCGCAAGGTTAATACCGTAGCATTTTGAACAAACGCCCGTCCTTGTCCGGCAAGTCAGCACCGAGCGTATTCTTGCCTTTTTAATTCCGGCATTTGTAATTTTCTTCGCAATATTGTCGTCAATAAGCTCATGATGCTTTACCAATATCTCTTTCGTTTCAGGATGAACTATATCTTCGGCCGCATAACGCCCTGTTATGCGTTCTTCAAGCGTTTCAATAGTTTCGCCGCTCGTCACGATGTCCGTTACCGTGATGCCCTCATCCGTTCCGCAGTCCTTTTCCCTGACAATAACATCCTGGCTTACGTCAACCAATCGTCGCGTGAGATAACCGGAGTCGGCTGTCCTTAATGCGGTATCCGCCAAACCTTTACGCGCTCCGTGCGTGGATATGAAGTATTCCAAAACGCTGAGGCCCTCTCTGAAGTTCGAACGAATCGGAATCTCAATCGTTTCACCTGAAGTATCAGCCATGAGCCCGCGCATTCCGGCCAATTGCCTTATCTGGTTTACGTTTCCGCGCGCCCCGGAATTCGACATCATAAATACGGGGTTAAATTTATCCATTCCGGCAATCAGCGCGTTTTTTACGTCCTCCGTCGCCTTGTTCCACGCGTTTACAACGGCGGATTTCCTCTCGTCTTCAGTTATCATTCCGCGGCGGTACTGCTTTGTTATCGTCTCAATCTTTTTATCCGTTTCCTCGAGGAATTTTTGTTTTACCTCGGGAATTATCATATCGGAAATACCTATCGTAATGGCTCCTTTGGTTGAGTATTTGAAACCGAGTTCCTTTATCTTATCCAGTACAATAGCAGTCATATGAGCCCCGTTTACCTTTATGCAGCGTTCAACAATCTTTGCAAGCTCTTTTCTCGATACGAGAAAATCAACTTCAAGATCGAGTTCGTGTTCCGGATCGCTTCTGTCGACAAAACCAAGATTCTGCGGAAGAGCATCGTTGAATATGAGCTTGCCGACCGTTGTTTGAACTACTTTTGATTTTCTCACACCGTCAATTTCCTTCGAAATCCGGACCTTTATACGCGCCTGGAGCGACACATAACCGTTATCATAGGCCATTATCGCCTCTTCCGGCGATGAAAAAACCTTACCCTCGCCTAATGCCCCTTCTTTTTCAATTGTCAGGTAGTACGTGCCTAGAACCATGTCCTGCGTCGGAACGGTAACAGGTTTACCATCCTGCGGTTTTAACAGGTTGTTTGCGGAAAGCATAAGAAATCTTGCTTCCGCCTGTGCCTCAGCCGACAGCGGTACGTGCACGGCCATCTGGTCACCGTCAAAGTCCGCGTTATACGCAGTACATACGAGGGGATGCAGTTTAAGAGCCCTGCCCTCGACCAAAACCGGTTCAAAAGCCTGGATTCCGAGGCGATGCAGCGTAGGAGCGCGGTTTAAAAGAACGGGATGCTCTTTTATCACTTCCTCGAGCACATCCCAGACCTCGGTGCGGACACGTTCCACCATTCTTTTTGCGCTTTTTATGTTATGCGCGAGCCCTTTTTCAACAAGCTTTTTCATGACAAACGGCTTAAACAGTTCAAGGGCCATTTCCTTCGGCAATCCGCACTGGTATATCTTCAAGTCGGGACCGACAACTATAACCGAACGTCCCGAATAATCGACACGCTTTCCGAGGAGGTTCTGGCGGAATCGTCCCTGTTTTCCCTTAAGCATGTCGGAAAGGGATTTCAAAGGCCGGTTCCCCGGTCCGGTAACCGGTCTTCCGCGGCGGCCATTGTCTATCAGCGCGTCAACCGCCTCCTGGAGCATTCTTTTCTCGTTGCGTACTATTATTTCCGGCGCTCCGAGATCCAAAAGCCTTTTCAGACGGTTATTCCTGTTTATAACCCTGCGGTACAGGTCGTTCAAATCGGATGTCGCAAAGCGTCCGCCGTCAAGCTGCACCATTGGTCTTAACTCGGGAGGTATAACGGGAATGACGTCGAGAATCATCCACTCCGGCCTGTTTCCGGATTGACGGAAGGCTTCAACCACTTCAAGCCTTTTAATCGCACGAATTTTTTTCTGGCCGCTCGATTCTTCAACCTCATTTCGCAGCTCATCCGAAAGCTCGTCAAGATCAATTTCCATTAACAGTTCTTTTATCGATTCGGCACCCATCCCGGCACGGAAATTGTTCCCGAATTTCTCGATACTGTCACGGTATTCCCTTTCATTCAGAACCTGTTTCTTTGATAACGGGGTCTGTCCGGGATCTATCACAACATATGAAGCGAAATACAGTATTTTCTCAAGCGCCCTCGGCGACATATCCAACAAAAGCCCCATCCTGCTTGGAATGCCCTTGAAATACCAAATATGCGATACCGGAGCTGCAAGCTCGATGTGCCCCATTCTTTCGCGGCGCACTTTTGAACGCGTAACCTCGACTCCGCAGCGATCGCAGACTATGCCCTTGTATCTTATGCGTTTATACTTTCCGCAGTGGCATTCCCAGTCGCGGGTAGGACCGAATATTCTTTCACAAAACAGCCCGTCTCTTTCAGGCTTAAGGGTTCTATAGTTTATCGTTTCAGGTTTTTTCACTTCCCCGCGCGACCATTCGCGTATTTTCTCCGGAGAAGCCAAACCAATACGTATTGCATCAAAATTGGTCAATTCAAACACAGCCAGCAACCCTCCTATATGTCATCATCGTCATCGATAATAATATCTTCGTCGTCTTCTACGGCAAACAATTCGTCAACAGCATCTTCATCAAGCTCTTCGGCGTTTTCGAAACTGTCAAAATCCACATCCACAGTGAAATCGCTATCAGTGAAGTCAGAGCATTCATCGTAATTCTCGTTCTGAACGCCTAACACCTCGTCTTCACGTCCCTCTATGTTTACATCGAGTTCCTCGAGATCATCGTCAACCGATTCCCTGATTTCAATTTCCTCACGTTCTTCACTGAATACCTTCACATCAAGCGCGAGGCTTTGGAGCTCTTTCATAAGCACCTTAAACGACTCGGGGATGCCCGGCTCGGGGACATTTTCACCCTTGACTATAGCCTCATAGGTCTTAACACGGCCGACAACATCATCGGATTTTACGGTAAGTATTTCCTGCAAGCTGTATGCGGCACCGTATGCTTCGAGAGCCCAAACTTCCATTTCTCCGAAACGCTGGCCGCCAAACTGCGCTTTTCCGCCTAAAGGCTGCTGTGTTACAAGAGAATAAGGTCCTGTTGAACGGGCATGTATTTTATCGTCAACAAGGTGAGCAAGTTTCAGGAAGTACATATAACCAACCGTTACGCGGCTGTCGAAAGGCTCACCCGTACGCCCGTCATACAGGATTGTTTTCCCGTCTTCCGGCAAACCGGCCATTTTAAGCGTTTCTATTATATCGTTTTCATTCGCCCCGTCAAATACCGGAGTAGCTACCTTCCATCCCAGTACCTTCGCCGCGTAGCCAAGATGAGTTTCGAGCACCTGTCCGATATTCATACGCGAAGGAACACCCAACGGGTTAAGAACGATCTGAAGCGGGGTTCCGTCCGGCAGGAACGGCATATCCTCTATCGGCAGAATACGCGATATAACGCCTTTGTTGCCATGACGGCCGGCCATTTTATCACCGACCGATATTTTTCTTTTCTGTGCGACATAAACGCGCACCAACTGGTTTACACCGGGCGGCAGTTCATCCCCGTGTTCACGGGTAAATACCTTTACATCGACAACGATACCCGATTCACCGTGAGGGATCCTTAACGACGTATCACGGACTTCCCTCGCCTTTTCACCGAATATTGCACGCAGCAATCGCTCTTCGGCCGTAAGTTCGGTTTCACCCTTCGGGGTAACTTTCCCGACCAGCACATCGCCGGCGCGCACTTCGGCGCCTATTCTGATAATTCCTCTTTCATCAAGGTCCTTCAAGGTGTCTTCACTGACATTAGGTATGTCGCGTGTGATTTCTTCGGGACCAAGCTTTGTATCGCGGGCCTCTGATTCATATTCTTCTATATGAATTGATGTATACACATCATCTCTGGCCAGTTCTTCGCTAATCAGGATAGCATCCTCATAATTGTAGCCTTCCCATGTCATAAACCCTACCAGTATGTTCTTGCCAAGCGAAATTTCCCCCTGACAGGTTGACGGTCCATCGGCAATAACATCACCCGCGCTTACCCTCTCGCCTTTTTTTACAATCGGGCGCTGGTTTATGCATGTTCCCTGGTTCGAACGCTGGTATTTCAATAACTTATAATAGTCTCTTATACCATCATCGCGGAGAACTACAATTTCATTAGCCGTGACTTTTTCTACAACGCCGTCGTTCTGGCAAATCTTAACTACGCCCGAATCCCTCGCTGCTTTGTATTCTATTCCCGTCGCAATTATCGGGGCCTCCGTTTTGATCAGCGGCACCGCCTGGCGCTGCATGTTGGAACCCATCAATGCCCTGTTTGCGTCGTCATTCTCCAAAAAAGGAATCATAGCGGTAGCAACCGAAACCAGTTGCTTCGGCGATACATCCATGTAGTCGACGCGATCCGGGCTCACTTCAATTATTTCATCCTGGAACCGGCATCCTATGCGTTTGCCCAGGAAATGCCCTTCTTCATCCAGCGGCTCGTTAGCTTCGGCAATAATATACCCGTCTTCTTCATCGGCGGTCATGTAAACGACCTCATTCGTAACACGGTTCGTTTTCTTATCGACCTTCCGATACGGCGCCTCTATGAACCCGTACTCGTTAACGCGGGCATAAGTACTGAGGGAACCAATCAGGCCGATATTCGGGCCTTCAGGGGTCTCTATCGGACACATGCGTCCGTAGTGGGAATGGTGAACGTCACGAACTTCAAACCCCGCCCTTTCACGGGAAAGGCCTCCGGGACCGAGAGCGCTCAACCTGCGCTTATGCGTAAGTTCAGCCAACGGATTCGTCTGATCCATGAACTGCGAAAGCTGAGAACTTCCGAAAAATTCCTTGATTGCGGCAGCTACCGGACGGATATTAATCAGTGCCTGCGGCGTAACAATATCAATATCTTGTATTGTCATTCTCTCGCGTACAACGCGTTCCATTCTCGCAAGCCCTATACGGAACTGGTTCTGAAGGAGTTCGCCTACGGAGCGCAACCGCCTGTTTCCAAGATGATCAATATCGTCAAGTGTGCCAATACCGTCATCAAGGCCAAAAATATAGCTCACGGACGCGACAATATCTTCAACGGTTATATTTTTCGGAATAAGCAGATCTTTGTTATAGATGATGGCGGTTTTTATATCTTCGTCACTGGAGTATTCATCCAAAATCTGCTTAAGCACTCCATAATTAACCTTCTCGGTAATTCCCACAGAAGAAGCGTCAAAGTTTATATAACCCTGTATGTCAACGGTATTGTTTCCGATAACTTTCACTATTTTGCCGTTTATATCAAGGTTTACCACATTAACACCGGAATTCTGGATTTTCCACGCGGCTTCCTCGGAAATAACGTGACCTTTTTTAACAATTAGTTTTCCTGTCTGACCGTCGTGTATGTCATCGGCGGCGAATTTACCCCATATCCTGTAGGCAAGAGCCAGTTTCTTATTGAATTTGTAACGCCCTACCTTCGAAAGGTCGTAACGCTTAGGATCAAAAAAAAGATTGTTAAGCAAAGTACTGGCGCTTTCGACAGTCGGCGGTTCCCCGGGACGCAGGCGTTTATATACTTCCAGCAGCCCTTCTTCTTCGCTTTTTGTATTGTCTTTCTGAATCGTTGCAAGGAGTTTTTCATCCTCGCCGAAAAGCTGAATCAACTGCGCGTCTGTTCCGTATCCAAGAGCCCTTAAGAAAACCGTGATAGGCAACTTTCTCGTACGATCAATTCTAACCGATACGACGTTGTTCGAATCGGTTTCGTACTCAAGCCATGCTCCCCTGTTCGGAATAACCGTATTCGAATACAGCTTTTTCCCTGTCTTGTCACGATCCATGGAGTAATAAATACCTGGCGAACGGACAAGCTGGCTTACTATGACGCGTTCCGCTCCGTTTATAACAAATGTTCCGGTTTCGGTCATCAACGGGAAATCGCCCATAAATATTTCCTGTTCCTTCACTTCGCCGGTTTCCTTGTTAATTAAACGAACCTTGACTTTTAACGGAGCGGAATATGTAGTATCCCGTTCCTTGCATTCCTCTACCGAATACTTTATGTTTTCATCGAGTGAATAATCAATGAACTCCATAACAAGATTCCCGGTATAATCGGTTATCGGGGAAACATCTCTCAGAACTTCCCTAAGGCCTTCATCCAAGAACCATTGATAAGAATTTTTCTGGATTTCAATCAGATTTGGCATTTCAAGGACTTCATTGATTTTTGAGTAACTCATTCTGGTTGTCTTTCCCAATTGTACAGGATGTACCATCATCCATTATCACCTCATAAAGCTTTGTGTTATCAATTACAGCCATATAGAATAATACGGATAGTAGTGTATATAATATATTAAGGATATCTTATCCCTTGCGGGAATAAGCTTATGTAATTCATTACCTGTATAAAATTAAATAAACAACAAAAATAGACTAGGAAAACGAGTACTAAATTTGCTGGACCTAATCTCTTTCATGTGGTTATAAGGTTAATCCATAATAGTTCAAATACTATCATTCTCCCAATCTATTTTTTGGTTGTAAATTTGCCTAGATTATATTGTACCCTTTGCATATATGTGTTATAATAAACAAAAAAAATATTTCCTTGAATAGGTATGCCTGGACACAATATGATAATGCAGTATATAATTCTATCACACCACATTATCAAAGTCAATGCTTTTTTTATTTTTACATTTTTTCCTCTATTTACCGGTTAAAGGAGCCATTTTTTTATTACGCGAATTTTAACAAATAAATATTTATTTGATAAACCTTATTTCAAACCGATCAAAATCAATAGGTTCCAAGAATTGATCGCTGTTAAACGATGTCCTTCCGAACCTGACAAACTCTCTCGTATTTTTCTTAAGCCATATCGGAACGGATATTTCCATTTTTTTGCACAGATCTACGAAACACTGCTCAAGTTGTTTTTGAAAGCTTCCCTGTTCGCTGAAAATAAGTTCGTCTTCGGCAAGCGTCTTTGTCCCTTTAATTATTTTAGCTTGAAGTTTCATTTCCCCAAAGCTCCTTTTTATATTATATTTTCTAATCATAATCAACTCTGACAAGATAAAGCCCGTATGGAGGAGCGGTGATCCCGGACTTTTTCCTTTCCTTGTCTGCCAACAGTTCAGGCACTGCAGCCGGTGATCTTTTCCCCAAACCTATTTCCACCATTGTTCCGACAATAATCCTGACCATTTTATACAAAAAACCATTGCCCCGAATCGTATATACAAGGTAATCACCATCACGGCTCCACTGCGATACGGTAATTGTTCTTGTGAAATTTGATATGTTATGGCCGCTTGAGCAGAATGAAGAAAAGTCGTGAGTGCCAAGAAAAAATGAAGACGCTGCTGCCATTTGGTCAAAGTCAAGCGGTTCGGGAATATGCCATGCCATATTTTCAGCCAGCGGCGATCTGGTTATCCGGTTAATAACCTTATACTGATATGTTTTGCTTGTCGCGGAATATCTTGCATGAAACCCGGGCCCGGCTTCTTCTGAAGATATAACGGCTATATCTTTCGGAAGAACAGCATTAAGAGCGTATTGAAACTTATCGGCCGGAATCGCCGATTCAGTGTCGAAATGCGCCGTCTGACCATATGCATGAACACCGGCGTCCGTTCTGCCGGCTCCGGTAACACGCACTTTTTCTCCCGTTATTGCAAATATCGCATTTTCAATTTCAGCCTGGATCGTATGTGCGTTATTTTGGACCTGCCACCCATGATATCCGGTGCCGTTGTATTCAACTATTATTTTTATTCGCCTTACAGCCACAGCCATCCTCCAAAATATTGTCTGAACAATATATTCCGCAGCATATAGAAATTTATCACCTGCATTTTCGCGAGTTTCGATTCTTATTTATTTTATTATAGCTTATTTTTTAAGATGTGGGGATAATTTCGAACGGGTGCCCGGGAACATTGTATCACGAAATTATGCAGCCGGTGCCCTGCTGCATAATTTCGTGATATAATATGGATACCGAGTATGTTGAAAATAACAAGTTCTATTATATTATTAACCGGGGAATGAAGCGAATGATTAAAGGAAAGAAAGTTTTACTGCGCACAATCAGGGAAAAAGAACTGGATGTTGTATATAACCTTATTTGCTGCATTAACAACAAAGGCCCTTATTGGCATCTGATTATACCGTCGGAAACCGAATTTAAAAAGGAATTTTTAAAAAACGGCCTTTGGGGTAAAAATGAAGGCAGAATGCTTATCATGGATACCGATGACAGAGAGTATCTGGGTGAAATACTGTTCTTTAAAGGCTTTGATTACCAGTCCGGGTTCGAAGTAGGATATGAGCTTTTTCACCCGTCATATGCGGGCAAGGGTTATATGTCCGAAGCATTGCTTCTTTTCTGCAGTTACCTGTTCGCGTGCTTTCCAATAAACCGCATCCAGGTTAATGCAATGAGCGAGAATATAGGAAGCTGCAAGGTTGCTGAAAAATGCGGTTTCAAATATGAGGGCACGATGCGGAAAGCCACATATCATAACGGTAAATACCACGATTTAAATTTATACTCACTTCTAAGAGAAGAATGCCCCCCTCTCAAAAGTCTTCTTGCCTGATTGACCGAACCAGGCCCCGCGGGAATATTGTTCAAAACCCACCTTTTGAACTATTGTACAATAACGTCAACAAGGAGCTTCATTTGCAAGAGCTACACAGTTCAGCTCGGGCAAGTCGAAACTCACAAAAATGCTTGGAATAATTTTTGTAGGAAGCATTTTTGCTCAGACAGTCGACTTGCTTATCCTCGCTCAGACTGTGTATCTCTATGCTGCATTCCGCTATAGTTTCCTTATATTGTACAATAGTTCTTTCAAGTCACCTGTGATAGTTACGCAGAAAAGACAGCGGGTGGCTAACGGGTCGAGGCATTGTTGCCGCGTTCCGGTTGGTACGCGGCTCTGGTTCGGGTGCTTTCGGTGACGACGGGCGACATGCTCCGAAGCCCTGCTGCTTATAGGTAACTGTGGAGCGGGTTAATGAGCGACCCGTATTGTACAGTAGTTCTTCGAATTGTGCGCTGAATATATACAGGGTGAATATGAAAAAATAAAGGTATGTCATCGTCAAATAATTATTACGGAGGAAGCGGATGTTTATCAATCTTGTATGGAAGACGGCATTATTATACTTAATTGTTGTTCTATCCATGCGTCTTATGGGCAAAAGGCAAATCGGGCAGCTACAGCCTTTTGAATTCGCGATAGCGGTAATGATTTCCGAAATCGCGGCATTTCCGCTGACCGAAGAAAATAAAAATATATTAGACGGGATTATCGCCATTTCCATACTTGTCGTTTGCCAGTTTGTTATATCAATAATATCGATTAAAAGCATACGAGCCCGTGAAATAATATGCGGACGCCCGCGCGTCGTAATAAAAAACGGAACTCTTCAGGAAAAAAACCTCCGAAAAGAACTTTATACTATTAATGATTTGCTTGAGCAGCTAAGAATATCCAATGTTCAAAATATATCGGATGTTGAACTCGGGGTGCTTGAAACAAACGGAGAACTAAGCATGGTACTGAAGTCCCAAAAAAGGCCATTGACTCCGGCTGATCTTGGAATAAGCACGGAGTATGAAGGACCTTCGCTGGACATTATTATTGACGGCGTCGTTCATAACGAAAATTTGGAACTCGCAAATCTTGACACTAATTGGCTTATGGAGCAGTTAAGAAACGAGGGATGGTCGAACCCGAAGGACATATTCTTTGCATCGTTGAACTCTAAAGGGGAATTATATATTCAGCCTAAATGGAAAGCGGTAAAAAACAGAAAATGTTAATTTTTTCTGCCTAAAAATGCCGTTACATTAAGTTCGCTTTTTTCGGCAGTTTGCATGATATATTCAACGACTTTGTTTAAAATTTCCAGATCAAGTTTTTTACGATCTGTATCAGAAAGCCTTGACTCTATCTCTTGCGGATACCTGATGCTGACCCTGGGAGGAAGGCGTAAAACATCAACCTCAGCATTTTTCACATAAAATGAACTGCTGTATATTGATACCCTGACTCTGAAATTCGGGTCTGCGCTTTTTTCTTTAATAACACTTACCGAAAACGTCATTTTTTACACCCTCGTTTTAATATATTCAACAAATCTTCCGAAAAAATACAGGTTCCGTTTTTGATAAATCAAATGCCATATATAATATTTCTCTATAATATTTATCGGAATTTTTTCATTCTTTTTTTATAAACCGGTTTATCCCTGTCGTTAGTACCAGTTTCAAAATATCAGGCATTTAACTCTTTAATCTTTTTCAGGTATTGGCCGGTATACGAATTGGGATTGTTTGCGAGCATTTCCGGGGTTCCTTCAGCTATCACCATTCCTCCCCTGTCTCCTCCTTCAGGTCCAAGATCAATAACATAGTCCGCCGTTTTGATAACGTCCATATTATGTTCTATTACTATTACGGTATTACCGCCGTCGACCAGCTTCTGAAGCACATCAATAAGCCGGTGAACATCGGCAATATGAAGCCCCGTAGTAGGTTCATCGAGAATATAAAGTGTCCTGCCGGTGCTTCTTTTTGAAAGTTCGGTGGCCAGTTTTACCCTCTGCGCTTCTCCGCCCGAAAGAGTTGTTGACGGTTGTCCAAGCTTGATATACCCAAGACCGACTTCACTTAATGTTTTCATTTTCCGGTTAATGGACGGTATATTCTTAAAAAACTCCAATGCCTCATCAACAGTCATATCAAGTATATCAGCTATATTCTTACCTTTATATTTCACTTCGAGGGTTTCCCTGTTATACCTTTTCCCTTTGCAAACTTCGCACGGAACGTAAACATCGGGAAGGAAATGCATTTCTATTTTTATAATCCCATCGCCGGCACATGCCTCGCAGCGGCCGCCCTTTACATTGAAACTGAAACGTCCCTGCTGGTAGCCGCGCATTTTTGCATCGTTTGTTGAAGCAAACAAACTTCTGATATGATCAAACACACCCGTATAGGTTGCCGGATTTGAACGGGGTGTCCTTCCTATCGGGGATTGATCTATATTTATAACTTTATCAAGATGTTCTATGCCAATAATATCTTTATGCTGCCCGGCTTTTGTTTTAGCCCTGTTAAGCTTTGCTGCCAGCTTTTTATACAGGATTTCATTTACCAATGAACTTTTCCCCGACCCCGAAACACCGGTAACACAGATAAATATACCCAATGGAAACTTTACATCAATATTTTTCAAATTGTTCTCACAGGCTCCTATAACCTCGATATATTTGCCATTTGATTTTCTTCTGGCCGATGGAACCTCTATTTTTTTTACACCGCTCAAATACTGACCGGTTATGGACTGGGGATTCTTAATAATATCCTCCAGCGTGCCCTGTGCGACAATATATCCGCCTTTTATGCCCGCTCCGGGGCCCATGTCGATTATATGGTCGGCACTTCTCATCGTTTCTTCGTCATGCTCTACAACCAGCACCGTATTGCCGAGATCCCTCAACCGCGCCAGGGTTGCAAGAAGCCTGCTGTTATCCCTTTGATGAAGCCCTATGCTCGGTTCATCAAGTATATACAACACTCCCATAAGCCCCGAACCTATCTGCGTTGCCAGTCGAATCCGCTGCGCCTCACCGCCGGATAAAGTGCTTGACGACCGCGCCAGTGTCAGGTAATCAAGACCGACATCCCTTAAAAAACCTAAACGTGCCTTTATCTCTTTTAAAACCCGGTGAGCAATCAATTCTTCCCTTTCCGTCAGCCTGAGTCCGGAAAAGAAATTCATACAGTCCGCCACCGACATATCCGCAATTTCGGCGATATTTTTATTTCCTACGGTAACGGCAAGGCTTTCCTTTTTCAGCCTTTTCCCCTGGCAGGCCTGGCAGGGTATTCTTCCCATAAAACTTTCATAATACTCTTTCATGCCTTCCGACTTTGTTTCTTTGTAACGGCGCTCCATGCTGGTTATAACCCCTTCAAACGGGGCCATAAAAGAACCGCTTCCATATTCTCTTTCATATCGTATTCTAATTCTCTCTCCGTTCGTACCGTATAATATTTTGTCCAATATCCCCGGAGGCAGCTTTTCCACCGGTGTATGAATACTGAAACCATAATGTTCGGCAAGCGCAACCAGGTACATACGGCTGTATGCATCCTCGTTCGCGAAATTCCAGCCGCCGACATTTATTGCGCCCTCTGCAAGCGATCTTGATCGATCCATTATTACAAGATCGGGATCTATTTTCAAAAGGCTTCCAAGACCGGCGCAGGAAGGACATGCCCCATACGGGTTGTTGAAAGAAAACATCCTCGGCGTCAGTTCTTCAATACTTATTCCGCAATCGGTACATGCAAAGTTCTGGCTGAACATTATTTCTTCTTGCCCGTTAACATCAACAAGAAGAAGCCCGCCCGACAAATTCAGGATTGTTTCAATGGATTCGGTAAGCCTTTTATTAATGCCGGGCCGTATAATTAACCTGTCCACAACAATTTCGATTGAATGCTTTTTGTTCTTATCAAGCTTAATTTCGTCATCGTAAATGTCAACAATTTCCCCATCGATACGCAGTCGCACATAGCCGCTTTTTTTCGCGTCCTGTATAAGCTTTGTGTACTCGCCTTTTCTTCCTCTCACAACAGGAGCAAGAAGCTGTATTCTGGCACCCTCTTCAAGCGCAAGAATAGAATCAACCATCTGGTCGACGGTTTGCTGAGATATCTCTTTTCCGCATTCCGGACAGTGAGGTATACCTATTCTCGCGAACAGAAGCCTTAAGTAGTCGTATATTTCGGTAACGGTTCCGACCGTGGAACGCGGGTTATGGCTCGTGGTTTTTTGATCAATCGATATGGCCGGCGACAACCCCTCAATATATTCAACTTCGGGTTTCTCCATCAGCCCTAAAAACTGACGCGCGTATGACGAAAGAGATTCAACATATCTTCTTTGCCCTTCGGCGTATATTGTATCGAACGCCAGCGAAGATTTCCCGGAACCGCTTAGCCCGGTAATTACAACAAGTTTGTTCCTTGGTATTTCTACGTCTATATTCTTTAAATTGTGCTCACAGGCGCCTTTTATATATATACTGTCACGCATATTTACTCTCCAGCCGTATATAATATTTCATTTCCCTTAGACTTTTAATCCCAAATTTGTTTTTATGCTCTATAGCATAATAATAATTATAGCAGAAGATTTTAAACATGCAAACATTTGTTCGATATTTTTTATGAGTTTTTTCACCAGTTGCGATTCTTATACAGAGTAATTATGAAGAAATATTGTATAACAAAAGAAGGCTGTAGTGATGGCAGAAGCGGGCGGTCGTTCAGGCGAAGCTATCCTGTTGATACTGTGCCCTGTAGTCTTTGGCTGTTTTACCGGTTAAAGAGAGAAAATATTTGGAGAATATTTTATAAGAGCTATATCCTACCTTCTCCGCGATCTCATACAAGTAGAGATTCGTTTCTTCCAATAGTTCACATGCCTTTTGAATGCGAAAATAATGGAGCCAGCCATAAAACCCCAAATGCGTTTTCTCGTTTAAGATTCTGGAAAGATATGTTGGGGATATGTATAAATCAGCCGCCATTGATTCAAGAGAAATGTCGGTTGAAAAGTTTTTTTCCATATATCTCAGTGCTCTGCCCAACTGTCCTCCTCCGTATTTCTGCTGCCTGGGGCCGGCAGTTTTGCAGCGTTCCAGAAAAATTTTACGTATTTCAGCTATATTGTATAGGTCTTCCTGGATATAAACGTTTTCGTCAACATTGTAAAGAATGCTGACAGTATTTAAAATTTGGTTTATTGTTTCAATAAACAGTGGATACTCCATTTTTTTGTTTACAAGTGCCTGAAACAAGGCTTTGGCGGATGCTGAGATTTGATTGGGCAAACCTCCTCTAATTGTATCAAACAGTTTTTTTTTCATGTTTGAAATATCTGAAGACAAATCTGTATTTATGCGGGATATCTCTGCCGCACGGATGAACTGACCTTTTGGAAACCAAATGCCTTTTTGTGTTGCAGGAAAGCTATCGGTAAAAACCTTTTTAAAGTCTTTTACATCCGATATTATCTCGGAGCAGATCACCGCTCCGGCAATCAGATCGCTGCACAGAAAATGAGTTTCATATTGTGCGACTAAATCACCAAAAGTGTACGACGGATCTACGTTCAGAATAGCAAGAACCATTTTCGTTTTTGCTATTTGAATAATGACAGGATCAAATTGTGCGAAAACCGTCTGTATTTTTTGTACAAGCATCCAATTGTCGCTCGGATATCCGTACATCATAAGAAAAAGGTACCGGGGTCCGTGAAGAGGTAAAGAAAGTGTTTCGATATTGTCCCGGATTTTTTCGGGTGACATGCTTGTAGTGAGAAGCTGGTTTACAAAGTTCTCCTGAAGCAGTTTTAGATTATCTGACAAAAAGTTATCAATTTTATGATAACGGCCATTTTGTATAAAATTCTGTTCTATTTCGTCCCTGGCTTTGACGACAGATTTTATAATTTCCTCCGCTGTCGCAGGTTTCATTATATAGTCAAAAACATTATTCCGTATTGCTTCGAGCATGTATTCCTGCTTTGAAAAACCGGTAAGAAAGATAACTTTTGTGTTAGGAAGCATCTTGTTCATCTCTTTGGCAAAAGCGATACCATCTGCAACAGGCATTTTTATATCACAAAGGACAATATCGGGTTGAATTATAAGCGCCTTTTTTATGGCGCTCATGCCGTTTTCCGCTTCTCCTGCAATTGTAATGTTATATTCTTCCCAATTAACATGCTCTCGCAGCCCGCGAATTATAATTGGTTCATCATCTACAATCATCAGTTTATACATAATCATTGTCCCTCCCTTTATCACTGTATTGCAATGGCATTTTTACGACAAAAGCTGTTCCGCCATCTACCGGAGAAGTACATGTAATTCCATAATCTTCACCGAATTTCAATTTGATTCTTTCATTCGTATTGTGAAGTGCCAGGCCATGCGAGCCACGAGACACAAAAGAAGAGTCGTGAAGAATCCTGTTAATCTTATCAAAGTCGGCGTTTGTGCCATTGTCATGCACCATATAATAAAGGTTCTTCTCCGCTTCGTATATAGTGACCTGAATTTCAATGGGCGTATTGACGGCTTCATGGTGTACAATTGCGTTTTCTACCAAAGGTTGTAAAATCAGTTTCATTACCTGTAACCGCTTACGGAGTTCCGGCGCTATTTCTACTTCGATAGAATAAATAAGCCGTTCACTCATACGTGCTTTCTGCAATCTTAAATAGTAAAAGATGTGTTCGAGTTCTACTTCAAGCGGAACCAGTCCGTTGCTGGAATGATAAAGGGAGAGCCTGAATATCGCTGCCAGATCCCGAACCATTTTTCCGGCGGCTTCCGACTCGTTTGTTTTTATCGTCCAGTAAATCGTATTTAATGTATTAAATAGAAAATGCGGATTGATCTCTGCCTGAAGTGCTTTAATCTCGGCATTTTTCATTTGTAACTTACTGTAATAAACTTCGTTGTATAGAAACCTCAGTTTATCCGACATCATATTGAATTGATTGCCCAATACTGAAATTTCATCATTACCGCGGACTTTAAAATGTGCCGAAAAATTTTCGGATTCTATGGACTTCATGAGAGTTCCAAGCTTGTTTAAGGGCTTAAGAATTAAGCGACGGAACAACATCAGTTGTACAATCGCAAGCATAATAGCAATAATAATTGCGCCGATCATAAGTCTTTTTAATATTAGAGAGTATTGGTATCCTACAGCGGGCGTAATCCCAACCAATATAGTTTTTTGATCAGACAGGAGCCATGGTGTGATATAAACCCCCGGTTTCTCTTTTTCATAAAAAGATGTTATGCGGTCGTTTTCAATAAGCGAGTCCATGCTGTTTTTAGCCTCAAGGAATTTCCGTACATATTCATTTTCGGTGTTTCCGTATAAAATGCTTTGATCCGTAGCATTAAGGATTACAAAGGATGGGTTTATCCATTCATTTTCTGAAATAAAAAATCTTCCGATGTAATCCTGATCAATTACAATTTTAATTATTCCCAAACTTGAAGTGACATTTATTTTATCCCGAAGCAATCGACATATGGCCATTTGATTGTTACTAACGCTCCAAAACCACCCGCCTTTTAATTCAAATGCCCTTTGTAATTCTTCATCTGTTAAACTTAGCTGTGTCAATGAACCGGAGATAATGTATCTCTGCCTGTCGGGACTAAATATTCCCACTCCCTTAATGGATGTAGTACCAAAGGGCAATCCGCCGAGTGCCTGCTTCGCGCTTTTATAAGTCTCATGATAAAGCGTAGAGTTGATTTCATGCTGCGGAATCAAGAAAGCACGGACATACTCATTGCCAACAATAAATTTGGACAGTTCATTGCAATTTGTTATCGTATTGTCAAGGGTGTCAGCAACATTTTGAACATTATAATATATAGAAACATTCCTCTCATTTTCCGATACCCAGGATAAGAATAAAAACGAAATGACAGCAATTAGTACAAAAGGAAAAAAGCCAACCAAAATGTTGCTTGTAATAAACTTAGTTTTTAAGCTGAGATTTTTAATCAAAAAGATTCCTCCTGGTCATACATGCAATAAAAAAAGAACAGAAAAATTGCTTAGCAATTTCAAAACACTAAGCTGCATCGCTTAATGCAGCAAAGCGGAACAGCCAGCAGTTGTTTTGGTAAAGGTTCTTTATATATTAAATTATACCACGGCAAATCTTAAGACTAAATGTCAAATTTAACAATAAAAAGTGTAAGAATAAAGACATTACTATAAAATTCATTACATAATTCGTTCTATTACTTAATACTTTAACAATAAATGATAATTAATAAGGTTTTTTTATATGATATTCTATAGTAGCATGGATTCATAAAAAATTAAATGTGGGGGATATAAAT
>LFRM01009388.1_pt1 | contig 54540 bp, 56 predicted proteins | sample 618341 | NCBI WGS metagenome assembly LFRM01 (sample SAMN03654438, study PRJNA283298) | anaerobic digester metagenome | isolation source: pool of bioreactors CSTR01a, CSTR02a, and CSTR03a thermophilic anaerobic... | place: Denmark: Kgs. Lyngby | collected 2014-05-21 | reverse complement strand
TTTCATTCTATCCATGGGGTTCTGGCGTGGCTTGTTTTTAACAATATGCATAGCCGTTGGCTATTGGATAGGTAAGATGTACGACAAAGAAGAAAATTTTCTTACCTCTTTAATTGCCGTATTACCGGAAAGCATACGTAGTAAGATTCAATAATAAAAGAGCAATCCTAGGAGGATACCCATGGCAAGACGACCAGCCAGAGAAGCCGCAATGAGCTTATTATACCAAAGCAATTATACTCAAGAGTATAGCCTTAATGCTCTGAAGGATATGGTTGAAGAATTGGATTTAGATGAAATTGATATTCCGTACATAAACGACATTCTTTCAGGAAGCAAGCTCCATAGTGAAGAAATTGACGAACTTATCACCGCCCATGCAAAGGGATGGAAATTTGATCGAATTTCCAAGGTTGATTTATCTATATTGCGATTGGCTATATATGAAATGCTATATAGAGATGATATTCCCGAAAGCGTATCCATAAATGAAGCCGTTGAACTGGCTAAAAAGTACGGAGGAGAAAAAACCGGCTCCTTCGTAAATGGAATTTTGGGGACTATTAACCGTAGTCAAAAGAATTCCTTTGGCGAAAAAAATGACGCTGAAGAAGATAATCAAACTTGAAATAAACTTTAAACGGAGGAGTTTCATGGCTGTAATAATTGATGGAAAAAACATTGCAAAACAAATTAGAAAAACACTCAAAAACGAAATAGAAAAATGTAAGCAACAACACAATTTAGTTCCTGGTCTCAGTGTTGTTTTGGTTGGAGAAGATCCTGCTTCACAGGTGTATGTAAGAAATAAGGAACGAGCCTGCAAGGAAGTTGGAATCAATTCTTCTGTGATTCGCATGAAAAAGGAAACATCGGAGGAAGAGCTGTTATCCACCATCAATGACCTTAACCAGGATGATTCAGTACATGGAATTTTGGTACAATTACCACTGCCTAAACACATAAATGAAGAAAGCATAATTAATGCCATTTCGCCAAATAAAGATGTGGATGGCTTTCATCCTATCCATGCAGGAATGCTGATGAATGGACAGGAAGGTCTTGAGCCCTGTACTCCTAAGGGAATTATAAGACTAATAGAAGAAACCGGACAAAGTATTTCCGGAAAGAATGCAGTGGTAATTGGAAGAAGCAACATCGTAGGAAAGCCTGTTGCTTTAATGCTTTTACAAAAAAATGCAACTGTAACCATAGCACATTCAAAAACACAAAACCTTAAGGATGTAGCTCGAAATGCAGATATTTTAGTTGTAGCAATAGGAAAGGCTAAGTTTGTTGATAGCAGCTATATCAAAGAAGGCGCTATTGTAATCGATGTGGGCACTACAAGGGTAGAAGGCTCTTTATATGGTGATGTAGATTTTGATGATGCCAAGGACAAAGCAGGATATATTACACCAGTCCCTGGTGGTGTTGGTCCAATGACCATAACTATGCTTTTGGAAAACACACTTTTGGCGGCAAAGAGAAAGCTATGAGTAATGCTATAGTTTTGACAGTCCATCAATTGAATGATTACGTGCGTGTTCTACTGTCGCGAGATCCTTTGCTTCAGAGGGTTAATGTCAGAGGGGAAATATCCAATTTTAAGCACCATTCATCAGGTCATATGTATTTTTCTTTAAAAGATGAGCAGGATCGTATACAATGTGTATGGTTCAAGCAGAGAAGGACTGGTACAAGCTTCCATATTAAGGATGGTATGCGGGTGGTAGCCACAGGCACTGTTTCACTCTACACTAGAGATGGCCAATATCAACTATATGTTGATAATTTGGAACGTGATGGACAAGGTGATCTCCACCTTGCTTTTGAAGAATTGAAAAAAAAGCTTCGAGAGGAAGGTCTGTTTGATGATGACTATAAGAAACCTCTTCCATTGCTACCCAAAAAAATTGCAGTCATTACCTCCCACACGGGTGCAGCTGTTAGAGACATCATTCGCGTCATTACACAGCGAAACCCTTACGTTGAACTGCTGATTCTCCCTGTAGCTGTCCAGGGACAAGGTGCTGCTGATCAAATTGCAAGGGCTATAGAATATGCTAATACAAGAAATGATCTGGATCTAATCATCACTGGTCGTGGTGGTGGATCCATTGAGGAATTATGGGCCTATAACGAGGAAATAACTGCTAGGGCAATTTTTCGTTCTCACCTGCCTGTTATTTCTGCAGTGGGGCATGAAACAGACTTCACCATAGCCGACTTCGTTGCAGATGTAAGGGCCTCAACTCCATCCAATGCAGGGGAGTTGGCTGTACCTGAATGGAGTGCCTTGTTGTCCATGGTTAAGGGCCTACAAAAAAATTTGTTAAATGCCCAGGAATTAAATATTAGCCGTAAACATCACAGTCTTGAATTATTAATGAATCATTATGTTTTCCAGACTCCACGCTTGGTGGTAGACCAACACAGTCAATACCTCGATCAATTGATTCAACGAATGAATTATTCTGTAGAATCCCATTATAAGCAATCGCGGGAACAAATGTCGAAACTGGTTTCCTCACTGCAGGCATTAAGTCCCTTAAGGGTTTTGGCACGAGGTTATGCAATTCCTTACGGAGAAGACTTGACAAGGCCAGTAAGTTCTGTCACTCAGTTGTCACCTAAGCAACAGATCAGATTACTGTTTCAAGATGGACATGCTGTTTGTACGGTAAATGAAGTGGCCTCTACATCTGATTCTATAGAGGATAATATAAGGAGAAAATAACATGGAAAATGAAGCTTTGAAAAAACCCGACCTAGCCTTTGAGGACGCTATAAAAGAATTGGAAAAGATAGTACAGAAGCTGGAAAAAGGCGATGTTTCTTTAGAAAAGTCTTTGGATTTATATAAACGTGGAGTCGAACTAACAAACTTGTGTAATCATAAGCTAACAGAAGCACAAGGCGTAGTGAAAATATTATCCCGAAACTCAACGGGAGAGCTTCAAGAAATGGAATTTAACATTGATGAAAAGGAGCCTCGCTAAGCATGGATCTTAATACAGCTTACAAAGAAAAGCTAGCATACATCAATCAAGGCCTTGAAACTCTACTGAAGGTACGAGATAGTCACCCTACAGTTCATCGCGCTATGGAATACAGTCTCTTGGCAGGAGGGAAACGATTGCGTCCGGTGTTGTTACTTTCTGCATATGAATTAGCATACTTATGGGATAACAAAGAGAAAAATGAGATACTTAAATCAGAGTTGGATTTAATTCTGCCTATGGCATGTGCCATGGAGATGATTCATAACTATTCCCTCATACATGACGATCTTCCAGCTATGGATAATGATGATTATAGAAGGGGCAAGCTCACCAATCACAAGGTGTTTGGAGAAGCCACAGCAATCCTTGCAGGTGACGGATTGTTGAATCTTGCATATGAAGTCATGCTGGAAAACATCCCAGGTTCTCAGCATAGCCTTACGAACTATGTAAGTGCTATGGCTGAAATTGCCTATTCTGCTGGAATATCAGGGATGATAGGTGGGCAAAGTGCAGATATGGAAAATCAAGGCAAAGGTAATACTGACGAAATACTAAATTATATACATACTCATAAGACAGAAGCTTTGTTTACCGCTTCTTTAAGAGCAGGTGTATTAGCATATCGTAATGATCCAGAAGTTTTACATGCGGTTACAGGCTATGGTAAAGCTATAGGCCTTGCCTTTCAGATAACCGACGATATATTGGATTTAACTGGTGAATTTTCTCAGTTAGGAAAGGCTACCGGTCAGGACGAAAAGATGGGTAAACAAACATATCCAGCTAGATATGGTTTAGAAAAATCCAAGGCTCTAGCCCGTGAGTACATCGATGAATCCGTTTCATGTTTAGAGCTATTTGGAGTAAAATCAGAGTTTTTGAAAGCCTTGTCCCTGTCTATATTGGACAGAAAACGTTGAGGGAGGATTCCTGTTGTCAGTAATCACAGAAATTGCACAAAACCGAATTTTATGGAACAGCATACTAGCATGGTTAATAGCCCAACTGCTTAAGGTGTTTTTGACCCTCATTCTTGACAAACGCTGGGATTTTACTCGCTTTGTTGGTTCGGGAGGGATGCCTAGTTCACACTCGGCTATTATGACCTGTATGGCAACTTCTATAGGTATGCAGGAAGGCTTTCAATCGTCCATATTTGCTCTTTCAGTAGCTACTACCCTTGTAGTGATGTACGATGCTGCAGGTGTGCGAAGAGCAGCTGGAAAACAGGCGGTTGTATTAAATGAAATCGTTAGGGAACTGCAAACCCAACACACTATAACAGAAGCAAAACTAAAGGAATTATTGGGACATACACCTATAGAAGTAATTGCTGGAGCAATTCTGGGAATCCTAGTAGCTGTGCTATGACCTAACTTGTTGACTTCTTGATTAAGTGATATAATCTACAATTGCATAAGCTGACTTACTTATGACCTTTGAATAAGTCATTGATTAAAGAGAGGACACCATGATGGCATTGCTTGAAAAGATAGAGCAACCTAGTGATTTGAAAAGTTTGAACCAGCAAGACCTCCCGATTCTAGCACAGGAAATTCGGCAGTTTATTCTGCAAAAAGTGTCAGAAACCGGAGGTCATCTGGCATCCAATCTTGGCGTTGTTGAGCTTACCTTGGCTCTCCACTATGTTTACAACAGCCCTATCGATAAAATTGTATGGGATGTAGGGCATCAAAGCTATGTACATAAAATTCTTACATCTCGTAAAGGAGAATTTCACACCCTCCGTCAATACGGCGGACTTAGCGGCTTCCCCAAACAAAGGGAAAGCATTCACGATGTCTTTGAAACTGGGCATAGCAGCACCTCGATTTCTGCCGCCCTGGGCATGGCCAAAGCGAGAGACTTAAAAAAAGAAAGCCATAATGTTTTGGCTGTTATTGGAGACGGAGCGCTTACAGGGGGCATGGCACTGGAAGCTTTAAATGATGCAGGTAGAATGAATACCAGCTTTACAGTTATTTTAAATGATAATGAAATGTCTATTGCTCCTAATGTAGGTGCTTTAGCTTCATATCTGACTAAAATCCGATCCAACCCAAGATACAAGTGGTTTAAGAAGGGATTCGCTCAAGTTTTACGAAGTGTGCCTTTTATTGGAGATTGGTTGACGGAAAAAGTAGAGAAGCTTAAGAACAGCTTCAAGTATTTGGTGGTCCCTGGTGTATTGTTTGAAGAATTAGGCTTTACCTATATGGGACCCGTTGACGGACATGACTTACCAACCCTAATTTCAACCCTAAATCGGGCTAAACAATTGCATGAGCCTACTTTTATTCATGTAATTACAAGAAAGGGGAAGGGGTATTACTTCTCGGAAACCGACCCTGCCCAGTATCATGGCGTAGCTCCCTTTGATATTGAGAATGGTGAAAAGACTTATAATGTGAAGTCTACCTCTTATTCTAAGGCGTTAGGAATTCATCTCACTAAGTTAGGAGCTATTCATCCCGAACTCACCACCATTACTGCTGCTATGCCTGATGGAACTGGCTTGTCGTATTTTCAGGATCGATTTCCAAATCGTTTCTTTGATGTTGGCATTGCAGAGCAACATGCTGTTACCTTTGCAGCTGGGCTTGCAATCAGTGGCCTAAAACCTGTAGTAGCTATATATTCTACCTTCTTGCAGAGAGCCTATGACCAAATCATCCATGATGTATGTCGTCAAAATTTACCCGTAATATTTGCTATTGACCGAGCAGGATTGGTGGGACAAGATGGTGAAACCCACCATGGGGTCTTTGACCTAAGCTACCTAAGCCATATACCTAATATAACGATTATGGCACCTAAAAATACCAAAGAATTAAAATATATGTTAGAGTATTCACTAGAAATTAGCTCACCTATAGCCATTCGATATCCCAAGGAAAGCACTCAGATAGTAGAAGAATTACCTTCTGAGCCTATTTCCACTTTAAATTGGGAAGTATTGCAAAAGGGTCAGGGCATTGCTATTCTAGCAGTGGGCTCAATGGTGGAGCTCGCACTGCAGACAGTGGAAATTTTAATCAAGAGAGGCCTTCATCCAACTTTAGTCAATGCTCGTATTGTCAAACCTTTGGATAAGTCACAACTGGACAAGCTGGCTCAAACTGGCCACACTCTTTTAGTTACTATGGAGGAAAATGTGTTGGATGGCGGATTCGGAAGCTGTGTTAATGACTACGCTGTCAAAGAGAACAATGGTACCCAAGTGATAAATGTGGGTATTCCTGATAGCTTTATCGAACATGGCAGCATACAACAGCTGAGGGATTCCATTCACTTGGATCCGATTTCCATAGCGTCACAGATTTTTAATTTTACCAGAAAGGAGACATTCCATGCAAAACTCTCATAAGGAGCGGATTGATGTCCTGCTGGTTGAAAAAGGTTTAGCATGTAGTCGTGAAAAAGCGAAACGGATTATCATGGCTGGGTTGGTATTCGTAGATCAACAGCGTGTTGATAAGCCTGGAACCTCGGTAGTCATAGATAGTAATATAGAGGTGAAAGGTACTGATAACCCCTATGTTAGCCGTGGGGGACTGAAACTGGAAAAAGCACTCAAGCAATTCAAAGTTGAAGTTAAAGACCGCATCTGGCTGGATATAGGTGCTTCTACAGGAGGGTTTACCCACTGCCTGTTAAACAATGGAGCAAGTCAGGTATATTCAATTGATGTCGGCTATGGACAACTTGCCTGGGAATTAAGACAGGATCTCAGAGTAGTTGTTATGGAACGGACCAATATTCGTAATGTAAAAAGAGAAGACTTGGCAACTGTTCCTCAAGGCGTAGTTATAGATGTGTCCTTTATCTCCCTAAAGCTGGTTTTGCCTGTGGCTATGGAGCTATTGGCTGAAAGCAGCCCCATTATAACTCTAATCAAGCCTCAATTTGAGGTAGGTAAGGGAAAGGTTGGGAAAAAGGGAGTGGTACGGGAAAAACCATTGCATTTAGAGGTTTTGTCGGAAATAGTAAGCTTTTCCGAAACCATGGATTTGAAGCTACGTGGTATGGATTTTTCACCTATTACCGGTCCTGAAGGGAATATTGAATTTCTGGGGTATTTTTCAAAAGAAAATACTGTTCCAATAGAACAGTCCTCTTCTGTCTTAATAGGGGAGACTGTAGATAATGCTCACAAGTTTTTTGAGAAAAGCAGGTGATTACATGATTAAGCTAGGAATCATATCCAACTTGTCCAAGGACATCACAGGAGAGTATACAAAAAAGGTATTGCATGGAATATTAGAACGAAATATGATGCCTTTGGTTACTCCTTCTGTTTATCAGCTATGCCAGCTAGGCAATATATTAGCTGAAAGCGATATATATAAGCAATCAGACCTTATATTGGTGCTAGGTGGTGATGGAACTATATTACACAGCTCTAGAAAAGCTGCTGAGTACCAAAAACCCCTACTTGGCATTAATCTGGGTCACTTAGGATTCTTGACCGAAGCTGAGATGGTTAACTTACCCTCAATTCTTGATGCTTTGGCAGAAGGCAGCTATAAAATTGATGAGCGTATGATGATTGAAGCAAAGGTTATGCGAGGTCAGCATATTTTGAAGCGCGCCATCGCGCTCAACGATGTAATTGTCAGCAAGGGAGTCTTTGGAAGAATAATACACTTAAATTTAAATATTAATGGTGAGTTTGTCAACTATTATGCAGCTGACGGCTTGTTGGTTTCCAGTCCGACAGGTTCAACTGCCTACTCATTGTCTGCTGGAGGTCCTATAGTTGATCCAGATATGGAATGTTTACTGGTGACGCCTGTTTGTCCACATACTCTTAATTCCAGACCTATCATAACACATGCTTCATCCGCGATAGAAATAGAAAGTACTGACAAAAACAGAGACATACAGGTAACCATTGATGGGCAGCAAATAGTTACTTTGGCTGAGGGTGATCGTATTATCATCGAAAAAGCCAATCAAAAGACCCATCTAATCCGTATTTCCGGGTACAACTTTTATAAGCTGCTTCGAAACAAACTATTTTCACGAAATGTGTAAGTACATTATTTTTCAAAGAGAATTCAAATAGCAATAAGGAAGGCCGTGATGAGTTGAAATACAGTAGACAAGCCTTGATTCTAAAATTAATAGAAGAAAAGGATATTGAAACTCAGGAAGAGTTAGTAAATGAGCTTAGAGCTAACGGCATGGATGTGACGCAGGCTACAGTATCCAGAGATATTAAAGAATTGCGGATGGTTAAGGTTCTGGGGAAAGCTGGAGTATACAAATATGCTGCGATGGAACGGCAGGATTCAGATATGTCCGACCGCTTGATTAGGGTATTTTCGGAGTCTGTTATCAGTATGGACCATGCCAACAACCTGATTGTCATTCGTACTATAGTTGCAGGTGCACAAGGGGCGGCTTCAGCTATTGACTCAATGAACTGGCCGGAAGTTATTGGCTGTATTGCTGGTGATGATACCATTTTGGTTGTTGTACGAGATAATTCCAAGGTTAACGATGTATTAAAACGTTTTTCTAATATGATGCGACAGTGAACTCGTTTTGCCCCTGGCAAAACATCGGGGATTCGATTCAGATAGAGACTCTACTCCACCTGAATGAATAAGAGTGAACGCACCACTTATAGAAGTGGGTGTCTTAACATGGGATAAATTAACAGGTAAATACATAAGTAAGATAAGGTATGGGGGATAGCATGATTCGAGAAATTTCAATTCAGAATATTGCTCTTATCGATGAGCTAACCATAAGTTTTGAAGAAGGTTTCAACGTACTAACTGGAGAGACTGGTGCCGGTAAGTCAATAATTATTGATTCCGTCAATCTAGCATTGGGGGAAAGAGCGGACCGCGAGTTGATTCAAACTGGTAAGGACTTTGCCAGGGTTGAGCTTCTTTTTTATTTAACTGATAGTCGATTGGATGAAACCCTTACAGAGTATGGCATTCCTCCAGAGGAGGATGGTAGCCTTCTTTTAATGCGAGAACTATCCGTACAAGGTAGAAACCTGTGCAAGATTAATGGACGTTCCGTGACCTTAACCATGTTACGTGAGATAACACGTCACTTGGTAGATGTTCACGGACAACATCAGCACCAGTCTCTGTTGACCCCAGAGTCTCATGTTGGGTTTTTGGATCGTTTAGCTGGTTACGACCTGGATGAAACAAAGAGTGAATTACGAATAGCATGGTCGGCTTGGCAGGTCACTAAAAAGGAAATTCATGAACTACAGGGTTGGAATGAGAATGGTGAACGCCGTAGAGATATTCTGAGATATCAGATTGAGGAAATTGAAAATGCTGCCCTGCTGCCAGGTGAAGAAGAAGCCATTCGTAGAGAACGCTCAATTCTTGCTCATGCAGAAAAGATAGCCACCTCTGTGACAGAAGCCTATGATGTTTTGTATTCCGGCGATGGAAATGCTACTGCCGTAATAGATGGGCTTTCTGGTGTGGTCAGTTTATTAAAAGCTATTCAGGGAATCGATGAAAAATTGGACACCATTATAGAAGGTTTGGAGAGTCTGCAATACACCTTAGAAGATTCTGTACAGGAATTAAGAATCTATCGGGACAGCTTTGAATACGACCCAGAGCGCCTTCAAGAGCTGGATGATCGTTTAGAGCTACTTTTAACTATGAAACGCAAGTATGGAGCAACCATAGAAGATGTAATCAAATTAAAGACAGAATTGGAATCTGAGCTAGACTTATTGGAAAACAGCCAGGAAAAGCTGGAAGCCTTACAAAAACAGTCCCGAAAGCAATATCTAATAGTGCTTAAGTGTTGTAGAATACTTTCACAAAAAAGGAAAAAGGCCGCACAATTCCTGGAACAACAGCTGACAAAAGAATTGGCAGATTTAAATATGGGTCGCACTTTGTTTCAGGTGAATATGAGTTCTCCAGATCACGCCGCTGCAGAAGAAATTGAAATTACCGGAATTACCAGGAATGGATATGATGATGTAGAGTTTCTTATTTCTCCCAACCCAGGTGAACCTATAAAACCCTTGGCTAAGATAATATCCGGTGGAGAAATGTCCAGACTGATGCTGGCCTTTAAGACCATTCTCGGAGACCTAGATGAAATCCCCACAATGATTTTTGATGAGATTGATGTGGGCATTAGTGGAAGAACTGCTCAAAAGGTTGCTGAGAAAATCGGAGGTATTTCAAGAAATCGTCAGGTCATATGTGTAACACATCTTCCACAAATTGCTTCAATGGCTGACTGCCATTTTGCTATTGAAAAGAAGCTTAGTGAAGAACATACCCGAACAAATGTATCCAAATTGGATATTCAGGAACGAAAAGAAGAGATTGCCAGAATGATTGGAGGCAGCAATTTAACCTCTCTTAGTTTGGAACATGCAGGCGAACTGATTAAATCTGCGATACAACAAAAAGAAGTTCATTCCCTTTGACTTCATAGTCCCCAGTCAAAAGCTTTTTATTCCCCGTATAAATCATTTCTTATAGGTTACCTTAAAACTAGTTATGCTAGATTTCATTTTAGGTAAGAATAGAAAATGATTGGGCGGGAGCGTGCAGGATGAAAAAACGAGTGTTAAAAAAAGCATTTGGCATCATATTGACAGCATTATTTTTGGTATTAAATTATTCCCCTATAGTTCAGGATATCTCTCGTTTACCTGCGGAATTGCAGATATTCCAAGGTGATACCCAGATACTGGATTTCAAGTTGCCTATAAAAGCAAGAGTAAGTGATAGCAACGATGTTAATGTTCTTAAATTCAATGGTGATTCATTGAAAAGTCATAAGGTTTATGATATCAGCCATCCTTTGGCAATAGAGCCAGTGAATCAAGGTAATGTAGATCTAGATTTTATGCTATTTGGATTCATTCCCATCAAAAAATTAACTATACGGGTTACATCTCCAAAGAGATTAATACCAGGAGGGAATTCCATAGGCGTATCATTATATACAAATGGTGCCCTAGTTGTAGGAACCTCCGAGGTAACAGACGAAAAGGGTATTACCCATTTTCCTGCCATAGATGCAGGAATTTTACCTGGTGACATTATTGAAAAGGTAAATGGAGTAACTGTAAAGGATGCAGCTCATTTAACCCGATTGGTGAATAAGGTGAGGGGTAAGTCAGTAGAACTTACTTGCAGAAGGGATAATCGCATGTATGTAACAGAAATTTATCCCATGCTGGATGAAACCGATAATAAATATCGAATAGGTCTATGGGTTAGAGACAGTACAGCTGGTGTCGGAACATTAACATTTGTAGATCCAGATACCAAGTTTTTAGCTGCTCTTGGTCATGCTATAACTGATGTGGATACTGGATCCTTACTGTCTGTAAAGAATGGTGAAATTTCTGAATCAACTGTTATAGATGTAAAGATTGGTAAAAGGGGTCTACCTGGTGAATTAGTTGGAAATTTTTCCAGCGGCAAAAATGCATTAGGTACTATAGTAAAAAACACAAGATATGGGATTTATGGAAAAGCAAATCGTAAAATAATTAATCCTTTATATGAAAAAGCTTTACCAATTGCTTATCAGCAGCAAATCAAGCCTGGTAAAGCCACCATATTGACAACAATTGATGATACTGGGATTCAAGAATTTGACATTCAAATTAATAAAGTAGTTAGACAGGCTTCATCAGCAACAAAAGGGCTGGTCCTTGAGATAACCGACCCAATATTATTAGAAAAAACTGGTGGCATAGTTCAGGGGATGAGTGGAAGCCCTATTATACAAGACGGTAAGCTTGTAGGTGCAGTAACCCATGTCTTCGTTAATGATCCTACTAAGGGATATGGAATTTTCATCGAATGGATGTTAGAAGAGGCGAATAAAATAATCGAAGAATAAAGAAAAACCAAAATTTAATAAAATATTCCTTGAACTTAGAAGGATTCATCAAAGATTTGTCGAATTGCTAGTTTATAACATATATTAAAATTAAGTTAAAAATATATAAAGTTTAATATTTGTTATTTGAGCGAAGCGAAGGAACTGAAAAAAACTGGACATGGCAAAGTGTTCCTTCTATAATTGCTATGGAGTCTTTTTTGATTCTAGTTTCTTGAAGAAGATTTTTCAACGATAAGGGCAAACCATTGGAAACGATGGGACGCAAAGCCAAAGGGCCTATTTCCTCAGGGATATGGCAGCCGTGCCGCCGAAAGAAGATTTGTCTTACAAAGAAAAAGATCACTTCTTCTTTATCTTGTTGTCCATAAGCAGCTATAGACCTAAATTAATAAAATGGATACTATTGTAATTATATATATAATAGGGGGTTTATTAATGAATGAAAAGCTTACGGTGCTAGTAGCTGATGATAACAAGGACTTTTGTGACATCATTGGGCAATACCTTTCAAAACAAAATGATATAGATCTTGTGGGAGTTGTTCATGATGGTATTGAAGCACTGAATCAAATTATCAGACTCCAACCTGATGTAGTAGTTCTTGATATTATCATGCCACATATGGATGGGTTAGGAGTACTTGAAAAGCTCAGTGAAGATGATACTCTGGAAAAATTACCGAAAATAATCATTCTTTCCGCTGTTGGTCAAGATAAGATTACCCAGCGAGCTATTGCATTAGGTGCTGATTATTATATGGTAAAGCCTTTTAATCTCGAGCTCTTTGTGAAACGCATTCGTGAATTGGGGAACAACCTTCTTGTATATCCTGATTACTTTACCTCCAATTATCCTAATTATAACACAACTGAAGAACAGAGGACCAAGGCTGATATACAGGAAAACCATATGTCATATCAAGGAAATAAGACCAAAACCAATCAGCAGCGTAATCTGGAAGCAGATATCACCAATATCATACATGAAATTGGCGTGCCTGCTCATATAAAAGGATATCAATACCTAAGGGAAGCCATCACTATGGTAGTTAATGACATTAACCTGTTAAACGGCATTACCAAAGAATTATATCCTGGAATTGCCCAAGTCTTCAACACCACACCTAGCCGGGTTGAGCGTGCTATTCGTCATGCTATTGAAGTGGCGTGGAGCCGAGGACGGGTTGATACTATTAACAAGCTGTTTGGGTATACCATTCATGACGAAAAAGGTAAACCAACCAATGGTGAGTTTATTGCCATGATAGCTGATAAACTGAGAATGCAATCACGAAAATCTAATTAGACATTAATCATATTAGTAAATGTTTAAATTAGATTTTTATAAAGTATAAAGAGTAGCTTCGTTTATGGTGTGGACCATCGTTAAACGAAGCTATTTTTTTTGATTATGAATAAATTGGATGATATTGCTAAAGATACTAATACCTTCTTTTTGGAGTGTGATGAAATGATTCGTGGCAATGCTAAAAAAGATAAAAAAACCAAAAATTTAATAAGTCGTCTTGGACCTTCTGACATTGCCATCATTCATCATAGAGATTTAGATGAAGTTGCCGCTATTCACCTAGTTGAACAGAAGGTAAAAGCTGTTATCAATTGTGACTGTTCTATCAGTGGAACATTTCCAAACCAAGGCCCTAAAATCCTGGTGCAAGCTGGGGTACCATTATATGATAGCTTGGGAACAAACTTCTTCCAGCAAGTAGAAGAAAATGACCTGATAGAAATTTATGACAATACCGTATTTGTCAACCAACAAGCAATTTGCAATCCTATACTGCTAACGGAAGATGAAATAAACAAGCGTATGGAGCAGGCATCGGAAAACATACGTGATGTACTTCATGATTTTATTGATAATACTTTGGACTATGCTGGGCGAGAAAAAGAGTTAATACTCTCACCTGTCGATATGCCTAAGCTTAAAGTCAATATGAAGGGAAAGCACATATTAGTAGTTATTAGAGGAAAAAATTATAAGGAAGATTTGAAAGCCATTCGCTCCTATATTGAAGAGGTTAACCCTATTATGATTGGAGTAGATGGTGGTGCAGATGCCTTACTAGAATTCGGGTATATTCCAGATATTATCATAGGAGATATGGACAGCGTAAGTGATCATTCATTAAAAAAATGCACACAGATTATAGTTCATGCCTATCCCGACGGACGAGCACCAGGATTGGAGAGAATTCGAAGAATAGGGCTTAATGCAACTACCTTTCCCTATCCGGGAACTAGTGAAGATGTAGCTCTGATACTTGCTTATGAAAATAAAGCGGAATTAATTGTTGCTGTCGGTAGTCATACCAATATGATAGATTTTTTAGAAAAGGGTAGGCCGGGAATGGCAAGTACCTTTCTTGTGCGAATGAAAGTTGGTTATAAGGTGATTGATGCTAAAGGCGTAAGTGAACTTTACCGCAACAGTTTAAAGCCTTCTTATCTGGCCGCCATGTTCTTTTCCGCCCTTTTTCCTGTCGCAATGATTTCCAAAATGTCGCCCATGATACAGGAGTGGTATCACTTGATTGCTCTCCGGCTTAAAATATTACTAGGGTTATAGGTGAGTTGTATGATCAATATTAAATATTATGTCTTTCTTATGATAGGAATTTTTCTTTCCTTGGGATTGGGAATGATGATTGGAATTACCTTGGAAAACCAAAATATTATTGAAAATCAGCAAACTCAGTTGATCCACCAAATTGAGGATCATTTTGTAAGCCTTCAAAGCGAAACGGCACAGTTAAAATTGGAGCTTACGAGTGTTAATGATCAAAGAGATCAGTTGCATGATTTGTCTTCACTAATGTTCAAGGAAGTAATCCAAAACAAATTATCTAATGTTCACGTCGGAGTAATCGCATTTTCTCAGCAGAGCTTCATGGATGATATGCTGGATTTCTTGGACTTTACAGGAGCATCTGTGGAATCGGCCATTACATTGATACCAAATACTACTATTAGCAATGAAAAGACAGTTCATGCAATTCAACAGTCAGATGAATTTGTCTCTACCATGATACAGGAATTGGTATACAGCATGAACTATGGTGAGCTGACGCCACTGGTCGAAGAAGCTGAAGAGCTGTTTATTCACTCCCATATTCGACAGTATTCATTTCCGGTAGATATCATTGTTCTATTGGGGCAGGGAACCCCTACCTTAATATATGACAATATCCTGATAGACAATGCAAAAAAGGCCGGGATTACTGTAGTTGCTGTGAAGACTGGACAAGTGGAAACAAGCAATATGTTGGATTATAAAGCTTTGGGGATTTCAACAGTAGACAATGTAGAATCCATATATGGAAGACTTGCTCTAGCATCAGTATTATCAGGTTACACAGGGAATTTTGGTTTTGAAGAAGAAGCTTTAGATTTGCTGCCAAGCCCTTTGTTTTATAAAGATGATACGGTAGTACCGGGGCCAAGTGATTTTGTTAATGAGGATGACAATTAATGATTGAAAAAAAGTTGACTGTAGGGATTATCATCCCAGCTTATAATGAAGAGAATAAAATTAGGAAAACCATAGAGTCAATAAAACACCTTGATTGGATTGAGCGTATTCTTGTGATAGATGATGGTTCAGCTGATAACACTGCCAGAGTTGCTGCGAATGCTGGTGCTGATGTAATTTCACTTCCTGAAAACAGAGGGAAGGCATGTGCAATGAAGACCGGATATCTCAATTCAAACAGCGATATCTTAGTTTTTCTAGACGCTGATATAGATGATGGAGCAGAGCATATAAGTAAGTTAGTAGCGCCTATTTGGAAGGGTGAGGCAAGAGTGGTTATTGCCCGTTTTCCCATGACATCTGGAGCCGGAGGCTTTGGAATGGTGAAGGGCTTAGCTCATAAGGGTCTTCATATATTAACTGGTAAAAGCCTGTCTAGTGTATTGTCTGGTCAAAGAGCCTTCCTTCGGAGTGAGTTGTCTACAGATTTATTTGACTATCGGGGCTTTGGAATCGAATTTGGAATGACGGTGGATATGCTGAGCAGAGGTATGAGAATTAAGGAAGTTGATGTAAACATGAGACATCGCATCACCAGTAAGGATTGGGCAGGTTTTCGCCACCGTTTTCGTCAATTTTGTGATATCTTAAGTGTTATCCTTCACAAACTGATTGATAGATCATTTCAGAAAAGACAAGTAAGACCCACTCGCCCTAAGGAGCAGGATAAAACTTGAATCGTTATTGGAATCTTTTATTTTTGTTTTTTTCTTCAAGTATATCTGTCTTAATTTTTTTAATAATGCAAGATGGACTATTATCATATATTAAGCATAAGAATCTAATTGCTATGAATTATGCAGGCAAAGAGGTAATAAACTGTGCTGGACTATTAATTTTCTTGCCCTTATTGCTGTCCGCTCTGCTATCTTTTTTGATACAACCAAACCAAACTCAACTAGTATTTGCTCTAATGATACCTATACTCACATTTATTGGTATGCTAGATGATTTATTAGGTGATTCTTCTGCCAAAGGCTTGATAGGACATGCTAATGTTATTCGCAATGGTGGCTTTTCTACTGGTTTTTTAAAAGCCCTTGTAGGTGGCATATTGGGTTTACTTCTTGCTTGGATCAGGTACCAAAGCTTACTGATTATGGCTTTGGATATTTTCATATTTGCTCTTTCAGTAAATACCATCAACTTATTGGATCTTCGACCTGGTAGAGCTATAAAAGGATTTGGCTTGATATTGTTAATAATGGCTGCTATGGCGAAGTTCGCAGAGATAAACTTTATTTTTCCTACTATAATTATACTTCTATTATATATAAGGGGTGAACTGAAGGAAATCTATATGCTTGGTGATACTGGTGCAAATTTGTTAGGTGGTATTTTAGGGTTTTATGGAGTTATAGTTTTACAACCCATCACAAAAGGAATTCTGCTGACACTATTATTCTCGCTGCATCTTCTATCAGAATTTGTTTCCATTTCCAAATTAATTGAGGAAACATCGTGGTTGTATAGACTGGATATGCTTGGTAGAAATAAGAAAAGGAGTTAATTGAAATGTTAGAACTGCGCATTGGTAGGGTTGCTAGAATCATCAGCTGCAATGATCAAATAACAGAAGTTTTTCTGGATATTGATCATCCCATAAAAAAGGCAGTCAATTACAATCATATTACTGGAAGTGTTTCCGAAGGAGATTACTTATACCTTAATACAACAGCCGGATCCTTGTCACTGGGGACCGGAGGGTATCATTTTGTTATGGCAAATGATTCCTGCAAACAGCACGACATGACAACAGGCGGTCATGGTATGAAGCTTCGGTATACTCCATTTCAAGTAAAGGTACCCTTTATAGAACAAGAGCTTTCTGACAATAAAAAAGATACGTATCAACTGCCTCTCAACTTGAAGGGACGTCTAATATTCTTTGGAGAACTACATAGCATGATACCGCCTTTATGTGCATACTTCCGTTATCACAGTGTAGACAAACTGCGAATTGGCTATATCATGACAGATCACGCAGCACTTCCCATGTCATTTAGTAAGAACATTGCTTTATTGAAAGAAAAAAAACTATTAGATACTACTATTACCATAGGAAATGCGTTTGGTGGTGATTATGAATGTGTCAATATATATACTGGACTACAAACAGCAGCACATGTAGAAAACTGTGACATCATCTTGATTTCTATGGGGCCCGGTATCACGGGCACAGGATCCCGTTACGGATTTTCTGGGTTAGATTTAGGCTTTTACATAGATCTTGCATATAGCTTAGGTGGACAATGCTGCCTAGTACCTCGAATTAGCTTTGCTGATAAAAGGGAACGGCATTACGGGATAAGCCATCATACTTTAACGATACTGAGGGATATTACCCAATCACCAATTCCTCTTATTCTACCTGTGCTTCAAAAATCTCAGAACAAGATAATGTTTTGGAAAATACAAAGAGATCAAATCCTTAGTAAACATCGTGTTTGTTTTTCTGATGGAAAAGGAATCAAAAAAGCTATGAAATATTTCCAGCTTTCCGTTAGCTCTATGGGTAGAGGTATTGAAGCTGATCCAGCCTTTTTCCTTGGAATTGGTGCTTCAGCTAAGAAATCATTGTCTAGTTTTTATGCAAAGGACAGGTTATAAAATAAGCTTGTCTAACATAGTTATCAGTATAACCAGATTCAAAGGGGGCAGGGTTCGTGCTGAAACGATGGAAGACAGACATTATACAACATATACAAAAAAACATAACATTTTACCTGATTACTCTTTTTGCCATCCTAACTGGCATTGCTTCCGGTATTTTTACAGCCAGTGCCATGCCTGGAGACCAGAAGACTGCCTTAGGTGCCTACCTACAGAATTTTTTTCACCAAGCTTCATTTGAACCTGTAAACAAAAACTCAGTATTTTGGCAATCAATCTTGCAAAACTTTCAAAGCACTTTGCTTATCTGGTTGTCAGGCCTGTTTTTATTTGGGATGCCATTGGCGTTTTTATTAGTTGGTATACGCAGTTTCTTTATAGGTTTTGCCATTGGATTTTTAATAAATCAATATCATTTTGGCGGATTTCTATTTGCTTTATTATGTATATTGCCTCAGACCCTAATCTATTTAATATCCTTTCTGGGCATTGGAGTTCTTGCTATGGAGAATTCCATGGATAAATTAAAAGACAGAAAAGTGACACAGCCCAGAGAACAGGTGAAGCGAAACACAGGAATCTATACTTGGAAGACCTTAAGCTTATTCTTTTTATTGATTTTAGGCAGCCTATTCGAGGCTTATATTAGCCCGATTTTCTTTAGCTTGTTCCGTTGGGTATTTAAATAGCATATGCTTTATGGAAATTAAAAGGATTTTTATAGTTTTTGTTGAATACTTAATAAGCAAATGTTAAAGGAGCTTTATTAAAATGGATTTTTATTTACATAAGTATTCAGCTTATCTAAAATCCGAAAGGGATTTATCAGATAACACCATGGAGTCTTATTTAAGTGATATAAAGCAATATATAGAATTTCTCAAATCAAAAGGAATAAATGAGGTAGAGAATTCATCCAATGCTTTGGTGGTATCTTACATGCTATCTTTAGAAAAAAAAGGAGTAGCATCTTCAAGTGTACATAGAAAGCTTTCATCCTTAAGAGGTTATTACAAATATTTGTTGTGGAATGGTATGGTAAGTAAAGACCCTACTACCAATCTAGTGCCACCTAAAAATCAAAAGAAAATTCCTGATGCTTTAACCTTTGATGAGGCAACCCGGTTACTGAATCAGCCTCACGGCAAAGATGCCAAATCCATTAGAGATAAAGCGATGCTAGAGCTATTATACGCTACAGGAATCAGGGTAAGTGAATTAATCTCCCTTGAACTAGACGATATAAACAGACAGGTAGGTTACCTGCAATGTGTCGGACAAGCCTCCCGAGATAGAATTATCCCCATTCCGCCTGTAGCTTTACAACATCTTGAAAACTACTTGGGTAAAGCTAGAGAAGTGCTAACTAAGAAATCCTCGGATGAAAAAGCGCTTTTTGTGAATACTCATGGTAGCCGCATGACTCGTCAAGGCTTCTGGAAAATCATAAAATACTATACGGGAACGGCGGAAATCGACAAAGATGTGACACCTCAAACGCTTCGCCATTCCTTTGCTGTACTTCTAGTAGAAAAGGGGGCAGATATTCGGTTGGTTCAGGAAATCCTTGGGCATTCCGATATTTCTACTACACAAATGTACAGCCAGCTTCATTCCGAAATGAAAAAACAGTTATCATTAAAATCCAACAACTAATAATTATAAGCAGAGGAAAAGTTCTTTTTTTGAACTTTTTTCTTTGTTTAATCCTATTTTAAACTGGTTACGATACTAAAAGAATCAATTGTTCAAAAGAGCAGATAGAGAGGTAACAGAAAAATTATGGTAGATAGAGTATTTCTAATAGTTATGGATAGTCTTGGAGTAGGGGAAATGCCGGATGCAGCAGATTTTGGCGATGAAGGCAGCCATACCCTTGGCAATATTATTAAAGAGTTAGGCGGGCTAAATATACCCAACTTAGTGAAATTAGGAATAGGAAATATTACTGGCATCGATATCCCCCATAACAGTCCTTCTCCTATTGGAAATTATGGAAAAGCAAGTGAGGTTTCCAAAGGAAAGGATACAACCACTGGACACTGGGAAATTGCAGGTATTCAGTTAAAGAATCCCTTTCCCGTTTATCCTAATGGATTTCCTCCAGAAGTCATGGATGCTTTTCATCAGGCTATCAATAATAATTCATTGTGGAATAAGCCAGCATCAGGTAGTGAAATCATAAATGTTCTTGGGGATGAACATGTAAAAACAGGAAAAGTTATAGTTTATACATCCGCAGACAGCGTTTTTCAAATTGCAGCCCACGAAGATATTATCCCCTTGGATGAACTATATCAATACTGTAAAACTGCAAGGAATATTTTACAGGGAAAGCATGGGGTTGGAAGAGTTATCGCCCGTCCCTTTGTTGGTAGCTCTGGTAATTATGTCAGAACAAAAAATAGAAAAGACTTTTCTTTGCCTCCAGTTGGGCCAACCATACTGGATGTGTTAACAGAAGAAGGCATTTCCACCACTGGAGTAGGTAAAATCAGCGATATTTTTAATGGCCGTGGGCTACAGAAATCTATAGCTGCAAAAACCAATGAAGAGGGAATAAATGCAATCTTAGAAGTGATAAACAGTGACACAAAAGGCTTGGTATTTGCTAATCTAATCGATTTTGATATGCTATACGGGCATAGGAATGATGTCAAGGGTTACGGAGCATCCATAGAAGCCCTTGATAAAAGAATCTCTGAGCTGCTGGAGGATCTGAAAGATAATGATGTGTTAATCCTCACGGCTGATCACGGATGTGATCCTACCACGCCAAGCACTGATCATTCCAGGGAATACATCCCTGTTCTGGTTTATGGGAAACCCCTTAGAAAGGGCGTCGATCTTGGAATACTTAACTCATTTAGCGATATTGGAGCAACAATCCTGGATTTGCTTGGTGTTGAACCTAAGTTAATGGGAACTAGTTTTTTAAGTGAAATAAAACTATTGAAATAGAAGAAGTTATATAAAAATCAGTATTAAAAACAGGAAGGATGATAATTTTGTTTCAAAAGGCAGCAGAATACATAAAGTCGCAGTTTCCAGAAAGTCAAATGCCAAAAATCGGATTAATATTAGGTTCTGGACTAGGGGTACTTGCAGATTACATAAAAAACCCTGTATATATCCCATACAAGGATATTCCAGGTTTTCCTCAAACAACTGTAGAAGGCCATGCAGGTAGATTTGTTTTTGGAAGCTATCAAGGGAAAACGGTATTGGCCATGCAAGGACGCTTCCACTATTATGAGGGTAAAAGCATAGAAGAAGTTGTATTTCCCGTTCGAGTTATGAAAATATTAGGGATAGAGATTTTGATTTTAACAAATGCAGCAGGTGGAGTGAATCTAAATTTTCGGCCTGGTGATTTAATGCTAATTACTGATCACATTAATATGAGTGGCGTTAGCCCTTTGAGGGGTGAAAACTTGGATGTTCTAGGAGGTCCAAGATTTCCAGACATGAGCTTTGCATACGATTCTGAACTTAGAAAACTAGCAATTGAAGCTGCGGAAAAACAAAATTTCGATTTGAAAACCGGAGTGTATGCTATGATGCAAGGTCCCAGTTTTGAAACACCAGCTGAGATAAAGATGCTTCGTACATTAGGTGCAGATGCTGTGGGCATGTCAACAGTACCGGAGGCAATAACTGCCGTTCATGCCAAAATTAAAGTTCTTGGTATTTCCTGTATTACTAATATGGCAGCTGGAATTTTAGAACAAGCTCTGACTCACGAAGAGGTGATAGAGACGGCAAATCAGGTGAAAGGAAATTTTATCTACTTGCTGGAGGCAGTAATTTCCGCCATTTGACCATCGAATAACAAGCTTTCTTGTTGGAAAACCTATTGAATAGAAAAGACCAACAAGGAGGGATAAAATGAGGAAGTATCGAAGCAGTTGTTTGTCTTTGTTATTAGCTATTTTACTTGTTACGTCAAATATTACCAGTGTCCTAGCCGATCAACCACCTTTTGACTTACAAGCAAAATCTGCCATATTGATTGATTATGAAACCGGTACCATTCTCTATGAGAAAAACCCTGATGAAAAGCTGCCTATAGCTAGTCTAAACAAAATAATGACTATTTTGCTAGTGTTGGAAGCCATAGATGATGGGAAACTGAGCTTAGCTGATAAGGTTCAAATCAGCGATTACGCATCTTCTATGGGAGGCTCCCAGGTGTTTTTACATGAAGGAGAAACCATATCAGTAGATTCGTTACTAAAGGCAGTTATTGTGGCGTCAGGTAATGATGCAAGTGTTGCCTTAGCAGAAAAAATAGCTGGCACCCACGAGGTATTTGTGTCCCGAATGAATGATCGGGCAAAAGAGTTGGGTATGACCAATACTCGCTTTTCTAATGCGACAGGTTTGCCCGATGATAATCACTATTCGACAGCTAAGGATGTATCATTAATGTCCAGAGAGCTTCTAAATCATCCATTATTTTACCGCTGGAGCACGATCTGGGTAGAAACTTTGGAAGAAAGCCGTAATAAAACAGAACTCGCCAATACTAACAGATTGATACGATTCTATGATGGTAGCGATGGAATTAAGACTGGCTCAACCCAAGAAGCAGGCTATTGCCTATCTGCTACAGCCAAAAGAGGTAACATGCGGCTACTTTCAATTGTACTAAACGCACCTAGTACCAAAATACGATTCGGTGAATCTACCAAGATGATGGATTATGGTTTTGCGAATTATGAAGTGGTATCTGTATTGAAGAAGGACCAGGTTGTTGAAAATCAGATACTTGTATCTGGTGGTAAAGAAGAAATGATTAATGGAGTTATTTCAAAAGACGTGAGTTTCTTGATAAAATCAGGTGATTCTAAGGAGTATGAAAGAGAAATAGTTTTAGATGAAAATATTGAAGCTCCGCTAAATATGGGTGACAAAGTCGGTACATTAACTCTGAAACAAAATGACAAAGTAGTACAATCTCTGGATATTGTTTCTGATCGGGACGTCTTAAAAGCAAATGTATTTGACTACTTTAAAAAGATTTTTGATAATTGGGTTAGAAAATAAAACCATAACGCTTATATGAAACAGCTAAAAAAGTGTGCAGTAGCACACTTTTTTATGTTATAATAAATTCGACTTATGTAATAATGCTTTTTGCTTATTTTTACAATAAACACATTATGTCGCGGAGGATAATAAATGTTCCAACAACCTATTGAAATTCTTCTTAGCCTACCGGCTGTATTTTTGGCTATGTCTTTTCATGAGTTTGCTCATGCTTTCACAGCTGATAAGCTTGGTGATGACACACCTAGAAAGCAAGGACGATTAACGCTTGCTCCATTAGCCCATGTAGATTGGACTGGCTTAATCCTGTTTGCCCTATTTGGATATGGTTGGGCAAAACCAGTACAAGTTAATCCATCCAATTTTAAAAACAAAAAAGCTGGAGATATACTTGTATCCTTATCAGGACCCGCTGCTAATTTCTTAGTTGCTCTATTAAGCCTTCTAGTATCCGTTGCTTTGATGGCTATTGATTCTTCGGCTCCTGCGATGGATACTATCCTTTCAATATTAAATTATTGTATATACTTAAACATTATATTCGGAATACTAAATTTAATACCTATACCTCCCCTTGACGGATATCGTATTTTAAAAACCCTGCTTTTTCGAAGGTTTACTCGCTTATTTATGGCATATGAAAAGATAGGTATTTTCATTCTATTTGCTTTTTTATTGTTTGGTTTGTTTGATTTAACTGTCAGCCGTCCTGCACTATCTATATACCAATCCTTTATAACGGCAGGCCAAAGAATACTGCAATTATTACAGTAGAGAATAGAGGTATTAGGGGAATATGGCATATCTGGTTAAACTACAGGAATTCGAAGGTCCTTTGGACTTGCTTCTTCACTTGATTTCCAAATCCAAAGTTCAAATTGAGGATATATCTATAGCAGAAATTACAGAGCAATATATAGAAGCTGTGCAGTTGATGGAAGAGTTTAATATTGAGGTTGCTAGTGAATTTTTAGTAATGGCTTCAACTTTAATGTACATAAAATCCTGCAGTCTTGTGCCGAAAGTCCAAGCTGATATAGAGGATCAGGATGAAGAGGACCCCAAGCAAGAGCTTATTACTCGTTTATTGGAGTATAAGAAATTTAAGGAAGCAGCTGTAAAGATGAAAGAAAGGGAAGCTTATTTTTCTGGTATGTTCTATAAGCTTCCGGAGGAACTGTACTTAGATGAAGGGAAGGATGCTTTACCCCCTGATATCAATGTTGATGCATTGCAAAGGGCTTTGAATAAACTTTTAAATACAAGAGGTACTAATAAAAAAGAAGATATTACCCCTATGATTCATGAAATTAAAAGAGATCCAGTTAGCATACATGAGAAAGTGAGTCTCCTCAAGAGTCTTTTTAATCAACACCAGCAAGCTACATTTTTCAGCATCTTTAAGGATGACACTCGCCGAGAAGATATAATAGCTACTTTCCTAGCGCTACTTGAGCTAATAAAGGACAATTTCCTTAATGTGAAACAGGATTACCCATACGAAGATATAGTGATTAAGAGGAGAGATTATAATGGATGAAAGAGAAATGATGGCTGTGGTTGAATCCATTCTTTTTGTGTCAGGTGATCCAGTAGATATCAAAGAGATTGGGCAGCTATTGGATATGGATATACGAACAGTAAGAAATTTTATGAAAAAATTAATAGATTGCTTTCATTTTGAGCGTCGTGGATTGCAAATTATTATGGTAAACGATACATATCAACTGGCAACTAGGCCGGAATACAGCAACTATATCGAAAAGTACATAGGACAAGAACATACCCAGAAGCTTTCACAGGCAAGCTTGGAGACCCTAGCCATTATCGCCTATCGACAACCAATTACCAAGGTTGATATTGAGAATGTTAGAGGGGTTAAGTGTGATTATATTGTTAGTACCCTGGCAAATCGCCAGTTGATACATGAAGTAGGAAGAATGCCTACACCAGGTCGACCTATTTTATATGGCACAACTGATCTTTTTCTTCGTAACTTTGGCTTATCCAGTCTGGATGAGCTTCCACCTCTTGAAAACGATGAAAGCGAAGTCACTGTATTTTTTTCTGAAAAAGAGAAAAAATAGAAAAAATACAATGAGGGTGTTGCGTTCTTGTTATTCTACATAATTTTATTGATATCGCTGTTAATATTGCTACTTTTTCTAAAAATACAGATTGAGCTAAAGCTAATAATTAGGAATGGAAGAAATTTTTCCTTCGTTATAATACGATTTTTGGGTTTTATTCGCTTACGAATGAACCTATCAATGCAAATTAATAGTAAAGGTTTCCTTTCCCTTACAATTCGAAAAACTGATTCAGCTATGGATATGGATAAAAAGGCTTCTTTTGAGCAGCTCTGGGACTCTATAAAAGACGTCTTCCAGTATTATGGGGCTCACGTAGAGCCTTTCCGATATTTTAAAAGAAAAGTGAAATTCAATAATTTTTCTGTAAGTTCACGTATTGGCACTGGCGACGCTGCTACTACAGCAATGACCATTGGTGGCTGTTATGCATTTTTTACCACTATATCCCGTTATCTTTATAGACACTATCATTTACAAAAAAGCAAACTCGATATGCAGCCTTATTTCTCAGGTCCTTTGTTTGATCTTGATTTGGACTGCATAATGAATTTTAAATTCGGTCATATTATAATAGCAGGATTAAAATTGCTAACAAAAAAAGAAAAGGCGGTGTCATAATGTCTGAACATACTATTGAGAATGTAATGAAGACTACTATGGAAAATTTAAAGGATATGATTGATGTTAATACCATAGTGGGAGACGCTGTGGAAACAGCAGAAGGTACTGTTATTGTTCCCATATCTAAGGTTTCCTTTGGATTTGTTGTCGGCGGCGGTGACTACAAGGAAAACTCTGCTTCAAAATCTAAAGGTGACAACTATGGCTCACCAGACGGACAAGAATTGGAATTACCCTTTGCAGGAGGTAGCGGGGCTGGTGTATCAGTGAACCCCATAGCTTTTCTCGTGGTCGGTGAAGATAAGATTAAACTGCTGCCCGTTCAGTATAACTCCACCGTGGATCGAATTGTTGAGTTGGTACCTACTATGGTTGGAGAAATACAATCCATGATGAGTAAAGGTTCTAGCAAGCAGAATGGTAAAAAAGCCGAAACCATCATAACCACTAATGTACCCCAATAAAGCGGCTTAATAGCCGTTTTACTTTTTCGAGTTATATCTGGAAGAGGAGTCAATAGATTGAAAAATGTAAAAATCATACTGGTGACATTTTTATTGTTAATGTATACTAATAGTGTAGTATTTGCCACGCCACCTGAAACAAGCGGCAAGTCATCGGTTCTCATGGATGGGGGCAGTGGTCGGCTTCTTTATGAAAAAAATAGCCGGGAAAAGTTGCCTATGGCCAGCACAACTAAGATTATGACAGCTATTGTTGCTTTGGAGCATGGTAAATTGGACGAAAAGGTAACAGTAGCACCAGAAGCTTCAGGAGTAGAAGGCTCTTCTATTTGGTTGTCCCCAGAAGAAACTCATACATTGGAAGACTTGCTTTATGGTCTGATGCTGCGCTCTGGTAATGATGCTGCTACAGCGATTGCCATCCATATAGGTGGCTCAGTAGAAGGATTTGCTAGGCTTATGAATCAAACTGCAAGAAAAATTGGTGCAATGGACACTAATTTCATAAATCCACATGGCTTACATGCAGAAAACCATTACACCACAGCCTATGATCTTGCTTTGATTACATCCTACGGATTAAAAAACCCAGATTTTGAAGAGATTGTTTCTACTAAGCACCACACCATCCCATGGGATGGACATAAGTGGGACAGGGCTATGAGAAATAAAAACAAAATTCTCTGGAGTTACGAAGGAGCCAATGGTGTGAAGACTGGTTACACCAAGAAGGCTGGTCGGTGTTTTGTTGGCTCTTCTAAGAGAGGTGAATTACAGCTTGTTGCTGTAGTGTTAAATTGCGGACCTATGTTTGAAGAATCAGTAGCTTTAATGGATTATGGCTTTGCCAATTATAAGAGTGTCACTCTTGTAGATGAGGGACAAGATATTCAGACACTTCCTGTTGTCAATGGTAGGAAGAAGGAAGTACAACTGATAGCAAAACAGAATTATACAGTAGCCCTTAGACCGGAAGAAACTGAGAAGGTGAGGACAAAGGTAGTTTTACCTAATGAATTGGAAGCGCCAATAGAAAAAGAGCAATGGGTGGGCTCATTGCAGATTTATTTAGAAGATGAATTAATGGAAGAAATTCCACTGCTTACACAACATGCTGTATCGAAAAGAACTATTTGGGACTTCTTCCGCAGGGTGGTGAAGTTTGGGAGGTAGAGAGAGGTTTGCGGCTTCAAAAATATATGGCCCATTGTGGGGTCGATTCTCGGCGAAAATGTGAAGAGCTCATAAAACAGGGTAGAGTATACATTAACGGAAAACAAGTAACTGAAATGGGTGTTCAGGTTGATGTAGAAAAGGACGAAGTTAGCCTGGATCTAAATCAGGTTTTGAAGCCCGAGGAAGAAAAATATTATATCTTGTTATATAAACCTAAGAGTACGATTACTTCCGTATCAGACCCACGTGGAAGGAAAACCGTATTGGAGCATATGGGCTGGAAAGGTAGCCGTATTTATCCGGTAGGGAGGTTGGATTATGATACGGAAGGCGTACTCATTCTAAGTAATGATGGAGAGTTTACTTATGAAATGACCCATCCTAAGCATGAGGTGGAAAAAGAATACTACTGTATTGTCGAGGGTTCGCCTAAGCCTGAAGCAATAAAGCAACTTAGACAAGGAGTATCTATCAGTGGTTTTATTACTTCGCCGGCTAAGGTCACTCTAGTAGAGCAACAAGAAAAACATTCAATTTTTCGAATGGTTATACACGAGGGAAAAAACAGACAGGTACGAAGGATGTTTGAAGCTATCGGCCATCCCGTTGTGTATCTAAGAAGAGAAAGATTTGGAGGCTTAAATCTAAAAGGCATGCAAGTAGGTGAATGGCGTAAGCTTACAGATCGAGAGGTCGAAAAATTAAAATCATTATCAGGGGGTAAGGGAGAAGATGGTTAATTTTAGAAGAATGAAAATAGGAGATCTTGATGCAATATACAGAGACCCTGAGATTCGTTCTATTATTACCACGTCAACAAAGGAACCAAAATTTTCAGTGGTTATAGAGGAGGATAACTCCATACGTGGTGGGGCCAGCGGTTACTTAATTGAGAACGCAGCATTTATGCAAAACATCGTTGTTAAGATACATAAGGATAGTACTGTCTATAAAGACGGCTTGATTAGATCCATGATCCATTTTCTAGAGCTTGATGGCGTGGATTTTTTGTTTGTAGTAGAAGAAGACAGTATCTATGAGGATATCGGTTTTTGTAGATTGCAGGGCGACGAATGCTTTTTTTCAAATTTCGAAGAAGCATTAAGTGACGAATTTTTGGATTCGAAAATAGTTTACTGGATTTCACTTAAAAAATTTTTCGAGGAAAAATAAAGCTAAAGAAGGAATAAAGGGTTTTATGTAGAAATGGGTAAAATCGGGTTATTTTTGATTAAGTATATTATTTGGATAAATAATTTAAAATTCCATTTGGAGGTTTGCTAGTGTCTACAGAACAAAAAATTATGGAAATGCAGGATAAGAAATATACCCTGCAACAGGGCGGTGGCCAAAAGAGAATCAAGCAACAGCGTGACAAGGGAAAACTAACAGCACGTGAAAGAATTGCAAAGCTAGTTGATTCTGGAAGTTTTGTTGAAATTGATGCTTTTGTTACTCATCGTTGCTCTGATTTTGGCATGGACAAGGAAATTGCCCCTGCTGACGGTGTTATCACTGGGTATGCCACCATTGATAATCGACCAATTTACCTTTACTCTCAAGACTTTACAGTTAGAGGCGGATCCCTAGGAGAGATGCATGCTAAAAAAATTACAAAGGTAATGGACATGGCTATGAAGATGGGCTGTCCCATTATCTGTATCAACGATTCTGGCGGTGCTCGAATCCAAGAAGGCATCGATAGCCTTAGTGGCTATGGAGAGATTTTCTTCAGGAACACAATGGCTTCTGGCGTAATTCCTCAAATTTCGGTTATTCTAGGGCCATGTGCCGGTGGTGCCGTCTATTCTCCGGCTCTTACCGACTTTATTTTTATGGTTGATGACATCAGTAAAATGTTCATCACAGGCCCTCAAGTTGTTGAAACCGCAACAGGAGAAAAAGTAACTGAGGAGCAGCTGGGCGGTGCTCAAACCCACAGTACTACCAGTGGTGTAGCCCACTTCCAATATTCTAACGAAGAAAATTGCTTCAATGGTATACGTACTCTTCTATCCTATATTCCTCAAAACAACTTAGAGGATACCCCAATCTATGAAAACGATGATGATTTGAATCGCCTTGCTAGTGAATTGAGTTCCATCATTCCAGACAGCCCTAATAAATCATACGATGTTAAGGAAGTCATCGAAAGAATAGTTGATAATGGACATTTTTTTGAAATACAGTCAATGTTTGCTCAAAATATTGTTGTAGGTTTCGCTAGACTTAATGGAAAGTCCATAGGTCTTGTTGCCAATCAGCCTAAGGTAAAAGCAGGAGCATTAGATATTAATGCATCTGATAAGGCTGCACGCTTTATTCGTTTCTGCGACAGCTTTAATATTCCCATTGTAACTTTAACTGATGTGCCGGCTTTCTTACCAGGAGTAGATCAGGAACACAATGGTATCATCCGTCATGGTGCAAAGCTTCTATATGCATATTCTGAAGCGACGGTACCAAAGCTTAATGTTATTTTACGTAAAGCTTATGGAGGAGCTTATATTGCCATGAGCAGTAAGCACCTTGGCACTGACTTGGTTTTTGCATGGCCTACAGCAGAAATCGCCGTTATGGGTCCGGAAGGTGCTGCCAATATAATTTTCCGTAAAGACATAGAAAACTCAGATGACCCTGCCAGCTATCGTCAGGAAAAAATACAGGAATACCGTGATCGCTTTACCAACCCCTATACTGCAGCAGCTAGAGGCTACATTGACGATGTGATTGAACCTGAAGCAACTAGGCCTCGCTTAATCAGCGCATTAGAAATGCTGGCAAGTAAAAGGGAAACTAGGCCGCCAAAGAAACACGGTAATATTCCATTATAATAACTATATTTATCCTGAAGTGAGGTGTAGAAGTCTTGGGTTTAGAACCTATTATGCAAGCAAAGTATGAAATTATATCAATGGACGGAGATGAAAGCTCCGATGAACTAATAGCTGTAATTACTGCTGCAGTTGCTGCGTCTCTGAATCGCTCCACACATTCTCTTGTGGTTCGCTCAGTGAAGCAAGTGCCTACTAGTTCACCAGCTTGGAACAGGGCTGCAAGACTCGATTTGACAAGGTCCTGGTTTTCATAAGCAATTATATTAAAATTATTGTATTTAATTGGGAGGAAGAACTATGCGTAAATTTATAATAAATGTCAATGGAAAATCCTATGAAGTAGAGGTCGAAGAAATTGGTGGTGTTGAAAACTCTGCACCAGCTGTACAAGTTGCTAAACCTGCACCTGTTGCTCAGCCAGTTCCGGCTCCAGCTCCAGCACCTGTTGCTCAGCCAGTAGTTGCACCTACACAGGTTTCAGCTCCAGCTCAATCTACAGGCTCTGCAGGCTCCGTTCGTGTAAATGCACCTATGCCAGGTAATATACTTGACGTAAAGGCAAAAGTAGGGGAGTCCATTCAAAAGGGTCAAGTTGTTGTAATTCTAGAAGCCATGAAGATGGAAAATGAGATTATGGCCCCACAAGATGGTAAAATAACTTCCATCAATACATCTAAGGGCTCCATTGTAAACTCTGGCGATCTATTGTTCTCAATGGAATAATTTCAATTGAGTTTACATGAACACTAAGGAGGCAATCTTATATGGCAAAAGTGAAAATAACGGAAACAGTTTTACGAGACGCGCACCAGTCTCTTATAGCAACAAGAATGACAACTGATGAAATTCTTCCAATTGCGGAGCTAATGGATCAGGTTGGCTATTATTCCCTTGAAGTATGGGGAGGAGCAACCTTTGATGCATGTCTACGTTTTCTTAATGAGGATCCTTGGGAGCGTCTGCGGAAGATCCGTAAGGCTACCCCAAATACCAAATTACAAATGTTACTTAGAGGACAAAATATATTAGGTTATAAGCATTATCCTGATGATGTACTCACCGAGTTTATAAAACGATCCGTTGGCAACGGCATCGATATCATTAGAATTTTCGACGCTCTTAATGATCTTCGAAACCTTGAAACTGCAATGTCGGTTACAGTACAGGAAGGCGCACATGCACAGGCTGCACTATCCTATACTACTAGTCCGATACATAATACACAGCACTATATCGAGACAGCAAAGACTTTAGAATCTATGGGCGCTAGCTCCATCTGTATAAAGGATATGGCTGGTTTGTTAAAACCCTATACAGCTTACGAGCTAGTTAGCGAATTAAAGAATGCTGTTAGTATTCCCATTGATATCCATTCCCATTATACCTCTGGATTAGCATCCATGACCTATATGAAGGCTATTGAAGCAGGTGCGGACATTGTAGACTGCGCAATTTCTCCTATGGCAATGGGAACCTCACAGCCACCTACCGAACCATTGGTAGCTGCCTTGCAAAACACAGCCTATGATACTGGACTTAATTTGGACGTTCTTAACGAAATTGCTGACTATTTCAAGCCTCTTCGTGAAAAGTATATGAAATCTGGTTTGCTTGATCCAAAGGTCTTGTCGGTAGATGTAAACGCACTTATCTATCAAGTCCCAGGCGGTATGTTATCCAACCTGGTTTCCCAGCTAAAGCAGCAGGGTAAGGAAGATAAAATGGATGAAGTGTTACAAGAAGTTCCAAGAGTGAGAGAAGATTTAGGTTTTCCTCCACTTGTTACCCCTACGAGCCAGATTGTTGGCACTCAAGCTGTATTAAATGTCATAATGGGTGAGAGATATAAGATGGTAACAAAGGAAACCAAAGGCTATGTTAAGGGCGAATACGGCAAACCACCAGTTGAGATTAAGGAAGAAGTTCGTAAGCAACTTATTGGTGATGAGGAGCCTATTACCTGTCGCCCAGCTGACCTGATCGCTCCTGGAATGGATGAATATCGAAATGCCATTAAAGCTTATATAGAACAGGAAGAAGACGTTTTAACCTATGCATTATTCCCACAGGTAGCCGAAACTTTCTTCAAGTATCGTGCGGCACAGAAATATAAGATTGACAGCACACTAGTTAGCTATGACTACCAGATTCATCCCGTCTAATTAATTGAAATTATAATTAAAAGGTTAATAATAAAAGGGTCTATAGATAACAGGCCCTTTTTCCTTATTGTTTTATGCAAAAAGATCACTTTTGCATAATGTTTGTCCCTATATAAGTTTGGAAGAATAACAGAGACACAAGATGTATAAATATCATTAGCTTAATATGAGGGGGATGTTAATATGGAATCTTACTATATAATAGACAGTCATTGTGATACGATTGGGAAAATTGCTGGTCGTGGAATAGAAGCTTTTCATACTAAGGAATACCATGTTTCCGTAGAAGGATTACGAAATGGTAGAGTGGGTCTTCAGTTCTTTGCCGCATGGATTAACCAGAAGGCAAATCTATCCTGTCTGCAACAAGGTTTAAAACTAATAGATGCCTTCTACACCATGATAAATGCCTATCCTGATGTTTTAGTTCCTATAACGAAACCACAAGACATTGATCTAGCTATTGAGAATAATAGAGTAGGGGCTATGCTTACAGTAGAGGGAGGAGAGATATTAGAAGGAAAGCTCCTAAATCTCCGAATTTTGTACCAACTCGGCGTTAGAGCCATGACATTGACCTGGAACTACCGCAATGAAATTGCAGACGGTGCATTGGAAACTTGCTCAAATGGTGGTCTTTCATTGTTTGGTCATGAAGTAGTTAAGGAAATGAATAGACTGGGTATGATCATCGATGTATCTCATCTATCAGAAAAAGGGTTTTATGATGTGTTAGAAGCATCAAAAAGACCTATAGCTGCCACTCATTCCAATGCCTGGTCTATCCAACCTCATCGAAGAAATTTAAAGGATGAGCAAATTCAGCTATTGGCAGAGCGCAGGGGAATTATAGGAATTAACTTTTGTCCCACATTTTTATCACAAAATTCAGCCTCCTTAAGTGATATTCTTCGGCATATTGAATATATATCAGCCTTGGTTGGTGTAGACATAATTGGAATTGGTGCGGATTTTGATGGAATTGAGGAGACACCTACTGACATACAAGGTCCACAAGACTATGATAAAATTATTAATGCTTTACTTCAGCTCAATTACTCAGAAGGTGACGTGAGGAAGATAGCATTTGAAAACTATAAGAGGCTTATAAATGAAGTACTATAGCAATCTAGATTTTTACCGGAGGATGGTTTAATTTGAAATTGAATAAAGTTAAAGGCAGGGCAGACCTACATACTCACACCAACGCGTCTGATGGGCTGCTGAGCCCTACAAAGTTAATCGAATATGCTTCTCTCAAGGGATTGCAGGCTGTTGCAATTACGGATCACGATACGACAAATGGAATTGACGAAGCAATTACTGCTGGGAAAGCGTATAAAATAGACGTGATACCAGGAATAGAACTTAACTCACAAATAGAGAACCGCGAAATACATATTTTAGGGTATTTCATTAGCAGAAAATCCAATGAGCTTCAAAATATCCTATCAAAAATGAGGGATTCCAGAAGGAGCAGAACGGAAAAAATGATAAACAAGCTAGTTGAGCTCTATGGATTTCCTATTAGCTTTGAGGATATACGCAATCAAGTACAGGGAGAATCAATAGGAAGACCTCATATCGCCCGAGTGTTGGTTTCCAAGGGTGTGGTAAATGATGAGAAGGAAGCATTTGAAAAGTATATCGGAACAGATTGCCCTGCTTATGTTGGACGTTATCGTATAAGTCCAAATGAGGCAATTAGCCTCATAAATAATGCAGGAGGAGTTTCCGTACTAGCTCACCCTGGGCTCTTGCCAGATCCAGAATTGATGGATAAAGTAATTAGCTTTGGAATACAGGGAATAGAGGCTTATCACAGCAAACATACCCAGGAGCACGCAGAATATTATTCAATGGTAGCAAACAGGTACGGTCTGGTGATAACTGGCGGAAGTGATTGGCATGGAGAATTAAACAATGGCTTGCCAATTATTGGTGATGTTTCCGTAGACGTAGAAATAGTTGATGAGCTTAAAAAGCTGGCAAGCTACTCCGTGTAGCATGAAAAAACGTATTGTTTTTATATTTTTGAGGTTCTGGGCTATAGTTAAATAGATTTTGTATATATGACAAGATAAAATGCATAGACTAAAAGATTTCATCATGTTATAATAATTCTCGTGTGACGGATTTAAAAATCAATCTTTCATTTTAGGAGGAAACACCAACATGATGTTATCAAAGAAGAATCAAAATATTGCAGAGTCTCTTACTTTAGCAATAGATGCAAAATCGAAAAAGATGTCAGCTGAGGGACACGATGTTATCGGTTTTGGCGCTGGAGAGCCTGATTTTCCTACACCAGAGTTTGTAATACAAGCAGCTAAAGAGGGTCTTGATAAAGGCCTTACACGATATACGCCTTCATCAGGAACAATGCAGTTAAGGCAAGCAATTTGCAGGAAGTTAGAAAGAGATAATCATCTTCATTATACACCTGATGCAATTATAGTATCAAATGGAGCCAAACATTCTCTGTTTAATGCCTTTCAGGCTATTCTCAATCCAGGTGATGAGGTCATTATACCTCAACCTTACTGGCTAAGTTATCCTGAAATGGTTAAAATGGCTGATGGAGTATCTGTTTTCATCGATACAAAAGAGGAAAATTCATTTAAACCTACTATAGAAGAGTTGAAAAAGGCTCTTACACCAAAAACAAAGGCACTGGTACTGAATAACCCATGCAACCCAAATGGCTGTGTGTATGATCGAGCTGAACTGGCTGCTATTGCGGATCTGGCAGTAGAGCGAGGCTTCTTTATCATTTCCGACGAAATTTATGAAGAGCTTGTTTATGATGGTATGCAGCATGTAAGCATTGCTTCTCTCAATGAAGAAGTCAAAGCACTTACTATAACGATTAATGGAATGTCAAAGGCATATGCAATGACAGGGTGGAGAATAGGGTATGCTGCTGGTCCTAAGCAAGTTATTAAGATCATGGGAAACATACAATCACATGCCACATCTAATCCTAATTCTATTGCTCAGTATGCCAGCACCGTGGCCTTAGATACATCTAAGGATGAGATTAAAGGAATGGTAGAAGAGTTCAACAGAAGGCGTTTGTATATGGCAAACCGAATCAATGACATTCCTCATTTGTCCTGCAGGCTTCCTAAAGGAGCATTTTATGTCATGATGAATATAAAGGATGCTATAGGAAAAAAACATGGCAACACCTTGATTGACGGTTCCTTGGCTTTTGCAGATGCTTTATTGAATGTTCAAAAGGTTACAGTGGTGCCAGGTATTGCATTTGGAGCTGACAATTTTGTTAGATTGTCCTATGCTATTTCTATGGAACAAATACAGAAGGGCTTAGACCGAATCGAACAGTTTATGACAGAACTAAGTTAATTTTTCTTTTAACTCTAGCAGGCCTGATTGCATTTCGGGCCTTTTTTGTTTATAATGATACCATTCCTTAGAATGATTAGTTATAATGGATATGGAAGATATAGACTAATTACAGGATTAACTCATCAGTAAATTAGAAAGTGAACTCGTTTTGCCTCTGGCAAAACATCGGGGATTCAGATGGAGACTCTACTCCACCTGAATTAATAAGAGTGAACGCGCCACTTATAGAAGTGGGCGTCTTGACGTAGGATAAAAAAAAGAGTGGATCGAAATCCACTCTTTTACTTGGCAGGGGAGACGCGGCTCGAACACGCAACCAATGGTTTTGGAGACCACTACTCTACCAATTGAGCTACTCCCCTACAAAAATGTGTCACCTCAAAGGTGACAATAATCATTATAGGATAGGGAAAGAAATAAGTCAATGGTATTTTTAAAAATGTTCTATAAAAGAGGAAAAGCTAACACGGATATCCAATTATATACATGAGGTGAGATTGCTAATGAGTAAAGAAAATATAGCTATTGGTTTTATTGGCGCAGGTAATATGGGCGCAGCAATGATAAAGGGAATTATAAAAGGAAATGTTACCAAACTAGAAAATGTTTATGTCTACGACCCCTTGTTAGAGAATCTTAGGCAGTTACAAGATGAGCTGGGAGTTACTATCGTTTCATCGCCAGCCGAAATAGTGGAAACTTGCCAAGTTATAATACCTGCCGTTAAACCGCATATTATAGCTGGTGTTCTATCTGAAATCGCTAATATACTTACCAAACATCATTTAATTATATCCATAGCTGCTGGAATTACAACGCAGCAGCTAAAAGCAATGGTTAAAGATAATTGTTATGTTGTTCGTACAATGCCTAATACTCCGGCATTGGTAGGGGAAGGCATGACCGCTGTATGTAATGATCCCTCTGTTCCAGCAGAATATTTAGATATCGCATGTACCATACTTAAGTCATTCGGAAAGGTAGAATTTGTGTCCGAGGAGCAGATACACGCAGCTACTGCCATCAGCGGAAGTAGCCCTGCCTATGCTTTTTTATTTATAGAAGCATTGGCTGACGGAGGAGTTATGATGGGATTACCTAGAGAGCAAAGCTATAAAATGGCAGTTCAATCACTACTAGGAGCAGCAAAATTAATGCAGGAAACTGGAAAACACCCAGGTGAATTGAAAGATATGGTGTGTTCGCCATCTGGAACTACAATTGAAGCAGTCGCCACATTGGAATATAATGGTTTTAGGGGAGCAGTGATAGAGGCTGTTCGAGCATGCGCTGAAAAAAGTGAAAGAATGGGAAATGTTAATAAATTATGAAGCAGATAGAGATTTATACGGATGGTGCCTGTAGTGGAAATCCTGGACCTGGCGGCTGGGGTGCAATTTTATCATATAACGGACATGCACGGGAACTTTCCGGATATGAAGCAAATACAACCAATAATCGAATGGAATTAACCGGGCCAATTAAGGCGCTAGAAGCGTTAAATCAGCCATGTGAAGTGAATATATACACGGACAGTGCATATGTATATAACGCGTTTAAGCAAAATTGGATACAAAACTGGTTAAACAACGGCTGGAAAACCAGCAAAAAACAGCCTGTAGAAAATCAGGATTTGTGGCAGCAATTGATTTCATTAACGGAAATTAACCAAGTGCATTGGCATAAGGTTAAAGGCCACAGTGACAATGAGAAGAATAATAGATGCGACGAATTAGCTACCGGTGAGATTAAAAAGCAAAGAGATAACCAAATTGACTGAGCTTAGAACTCATAGAAATCCCTCTAATAAACTAGTAAACACAGAGGGGTTTACTTTAATACTACTATGCGCAAAATACAAGTTTTACGAATAGTAATATAAGAAAATTAAGAAAAGTTTGATAGCAGCAGCTTTTTACATGCTGCTGCTATCCTTTAGTTTTTATTAGTTTTAGCAGTTATTAGTACTTGAAATTACAAAGTTAATATACACAATTTCTTTTGTACTTCTTCCATATTAAGATATTGCTTTTTTTCTTTCCTTGTGTGTATCTATTTACCTGCAAGTTCCACATCCAGTAAACAGAACAACTAACAGCAAGAAGAAGAACAGTAATTCTGAACTATCTTTACGGAATAGTCCACAATTGCTGAATATGATTACCAGCAACAGGAAGAAAAACAGCAAGCTACTATCGTTTTCACTACCACCAAATAGTCCGCCTAAAATGCCATTGCTCATACTCTTATCTCCTTTCACAAATATTGAAATAGATAAATCGGATGTTAGCCATTTCCATTAATAGTATATGATAATAATCCTTACCTCGTGCTCCATAAAAAGAACCAATTATAGACAAAATGAATTTTGTATTTCAGATATTTTATGGTACAATATGTATACAACCACGAACGTTTGTTTCTAATGTCTATGTAATGATTCTACCACAAATAGTCATTAGATTGTCATTCTGAGGAGCTTGCGACGAAGAATCTTGAAAGCAGAAGATGATAAAGCTCAGATTCTTCACTGCGTTCAGAATGACATAAAGGCTGTTAGCATATTCAAAAATGAGTTCTTGCGGTAGAATCATGTAATATATACTAGTTAACATTTGTTTTCTAAAAGGAGTTATTATGCAAAAATTAAAATCATTCAACATACATCAAAGCAAACTAAATGTTATTAAGCTTAGAAAGGTCCTACGGGATCTCCCTCCATTTTGTAAGGAGTATTTTCGTGGAATTGAACCTAATACTTCTATTCTTACCCGCATTAACTATGGGTATGATTTACGCCTTTTCTTTCGATTTCTTACCAAGGAGGTTGAAGAATTTAAAGGAAAGAAACCTCAAGAATTTACCATAGATGAATTAAAAATCATAGAAGCAGTTCATCTGGAAATGTTTCTTGAGTACATCTCCCTTTATAATAAGAAGCAGGATGGCATAAGCTCAGAACAGACGAATCATGAATCAGGCAAAGCCAGAAAGCTTTCGGCTATTCGTTCCTGTTTTTCACATTTTTATAAAAAAGGATATATAGATAGAAATGTTACGGAATTGGTGGATATTCCGAAGATACATGAGAAACCGATTATACGACTGGATGTTGATGAGGTTGCTAGGCTATTAGACACCATTGAAAATGGTGATGGCCTAACAGAAACTCAGAAAAGATATCATAAATATACTAGGCAACGGGATCTTACCCTGATAACCCTGTTTTTAGGCACTGGAATTAGAATAAGTGAGTGTGTTGGCTTGAATATTTCAGACTTTGATTTTAACGCCAATAGTTTTAAGGTGACACGAAAAGGTGGAAATCAAGTACTTCTCTATTTTGGTGAAGAGATTCGTCAAGCATTGGAAGATTACCTGGAAGAAAGGAAACAAAGACAGCCTCTTCCCGAGCATGAAGATGCACTCTTCCTATCTATGCAGAACAAAAGGCTGAGTAACCGCGCTATTCAAAACCTTGTAAAAAAGTATTCCAATATTATAAGTCCATTAAAGAATATTTCGCCTCATAAACTTCGGAGTACATATGGTACCACCCTTTATCGAGAAACTGGCGATATCTATCTGGTAGCGGATGTATTAGGTCATAAAGATGTTAATACTACTAGAAAACATTATGCTGCCATAAGCGATGATAAGAGACGCATGGCAGCACGAGTAGTTAAACTTAGAGATGATTAATTGCCTAATCTATCGACTAGAGCTGTAGCCTCATTACGAAGACTGTTTTCGTAGATTGGGACCTTAAGTAACTGGCCTTCTATAATATTAGCGGTTTCTAATTTGTTCCACTCACGGATTTCGATAATATAGTCCCGGATGTCTCTTCCTTTGGGTAAGGATTCTCTTGCAATGGCCCAAAGTGTATCGCCCTCGGAGACACTCCAGCTTAGATAATATTCTGGAATAACCTGAGCATTGCCCTTAAGTAAAAAGAATGAAAACCCACAGGTTAATAATGTTAATGTAACTACAATAAACATGGTTAGCCTTAACTTAGACTTGATAGTTATAGACCTTCTTTTTATAGTCTGATCATTTTCGCTTATCACTTTAATAACCTCCTCGAACATATGTTCTAGATTCATTATACAAGAACGTTTGTTCCGTGTCAACGGTTTTTTAAAAAAACTTTAAAATATCCGAACATTTGTTTGATTTATCCCTCTTTTTGTGCTACAATACCATTAATTAGATAAATATTTACATAGTAAAATAAATTTATATTGATAATGAGGTGTAAACAATGGCAAAAGCCCTCAGTGACAAACAGAAAAAGATCTTGGAGTTCCTTAAAGATGAAATTCGAACAAAAGGCTATCCGCCTTCTGTACGTGAAATATGCGATGCAGTAGGCTTAAAATCTACCTCCACAGTACATGGTTATCTAGAACGTCTAGAAAAAAAAGGTTTTATCCGCAGAGATGCTTCAAAACCTAGGGCAATTGAAATTCTCGATGACAATACATATGTATCAAAAAACGAGCTGGTTAATGTTCCTATTGTTGGTCGTGTAACTGCAGGTCAACCAATTCTAGCAGTAGAGAACATTGAAGATACCTTCCCCATCCCAGTACAGTATCTACACAACAGCGATGTTTTTATGCTCCATGTTAGAGGTGAAAGTATGGTGGAAGCAGGTATTCTCGATGGAGACATGGTCATCGTACAGAAAAAACCCACTGCCTCCAATGGCGACATGGTCGTAGCTCTCATAGAAGATGAAGCTACCGTGAAAACCTTTTACAAGGAAAAAGATCATATTAGACTACAGCCAGAGAATTCGGCTATGGAACCTATAGTAGTAAAGGATGTTTCTATATTAGGTAGAGTAATCGGTGTAATACGAATGTTTCATTAAAAAAAGTAGAATATCTTAAAAAGAAGGATTTATTCAACCCTAAAGTTGAACAAATCCTTCTTTTAACATTACTGATAAGACCTTCATTATAGCAAGCTTTACATGAGCATATGTTAAGCCTCCTTGTAAATAGGCAACATAGGGCTCTTTAATTGGTGCGTCTGCACTAAGCTCAATGGATGCACCTTGTATGAAAGTTCCGGCAGCCATAATAACCTGGTGATCATATCCTGGCATATCCCATGGATAAGGGACGACATAGCTATCGATTGGAGAAGCCGTTTGAATGGCTTGGCAAAAGGAAATTAGCTGCTCAGGGGATTTGAATTCAATGGATTGTATTATATCAGACCTAGATTCTTTCCAATGAGGTCGAACACTATATCCCAACTCATCAAACACCTTGCCTGCTAGAACAGCTCCTTTCAATGCCTCAGCCACTGTATGTGGTGCCATAAATAAGCCCTGATAAAAGTACCCATATCCAGATGGAAAGGATCCTACTTCCCTTCCTATACCTGGTGATGTGAGCCTGGTTTCCAAAAGTGCAATAGCTTCTGTTGTACCTATAGCATAGGCTCCAGTAGGTGCAAGACCACCTCCTGGATTCTTAATTAAGGAACCTACCACAAGGTCTGCTTTAGTCATACTAGGCTCCTTGTCCTCGGTAAATTCTCCATAACAGTTGTCTACAAGCACAAAAATATCATTTCGAATGGCTTTCATGTCATTTATTGCAGAAGAAATTTCTTCCACACTTAATGTTTTACGGGTACTATAGCCCATTGATCTTTGTAACAAAATAGTTTTTATTTTTGGGTTTAGCAGTTCATTTTTCACTTCATTGATATTGATATTACCATCAGGTAGCAATTCAATTTGCTTATAATCTATCTTCCAATCCCGTAATGAGCCTGGCACAGCTTCATTGATACCTATAACATCGTGAAGAGTATCATAGGGAGCTCCTGTAATGGATAAAAGAGTATCCCCCGGCCTTAACAAGGCAAACAGACCATCACTAATAACATGGGTGCCTGATACCCACTGAGGACGAACCAGGGCATCTTCTCCACCAAATAAGTCTCGGTAAACCAGATCCAAGGCATCTCGACCGTCATCTCCATAGCCATAGCCTGAGGTTCCGGTAAAGTGCCTCTGGCTTATTCGGTGCTTGTTAAATACCTTAAGTATCCTAGCTTGGTGGTATTCTGCTCTTTCATCAATAGCATCAAATGCTCTTCTTAACTCAGGCTGAGCCTCATTTACTATACTAAATGCTTTTGGATGAATGCTTACATCATTCAAGTAAAATTTTTTATAATTACTGTATACATCCTTTTTCATCTTTAGCCTCCGGTTAAAATACTGTTAAAATACTAATGCTGTACATAAGCTACTAATTTATTATATATGAGTCACTTACGTTTTTTTATATTACTAATCTCTTAATTCATTTTCAAATTTAAGCCTGTTTCCAATTCAACTTACATATGTAAAAGGAACCAGCCCATCGGATGGTTCCCTACAATACAATATTTTTTTTATTACTCTTGCTCCTGTGCATTCATTCCGAAAGCAACAGGACGTGCAGGAGTAATAGTTGAGATTGCATGCTTATAAATCATCATTTGTTTTCCATCACTTTCAATTATGACGATAAAATTATCAAACCCTTTTAGTATCCCTTTAAGCTGAAATCCATTAGTAAGGTGAATAGTTACTGGGGTATGTTCCTTGCGTATCTCGTTTAGAAAAGCATCCTGTAAAACAATTGTTACTTTGTTTGCCAATTTGTTACACCTTCCTTTCCAAATTCTATGTATCATCTTTTGTTAGTCGCTTATCTTTAATTATACAACAAGTATAGCTAATTAGAAAGCAAATTTTTACCAATGTTTGTAATTAACCAATCTCCTACAGCCTTGGGATCACCAATTTCCATAGGATTAAGCCAGATAATTTGCTCCTCTCTTTTAAACCAGGCTATCTGTCTTTTAGCAAACCTTCTAGTATTACGCTTCAGTATATTTATGCATTCCTCTTGGGTTGATAGACCCTTTAGGTAATCAACAATTTCTTTGTAACCCAAGCCCTGCATGGATACTAAATTTCTAGAATAGCCTTTTTCCAAGATACCCTTTACTTCATTTATAAGTTCTGATTCTATCATTCGATCCACTCGTACATTAATTCGATCATAAAGCAGTTGCCTATCCATTGCGAGCCCATACATTCTTGCACTATAAGGGGATTCCAAATCTGCAAAATTTTGCCTGTATGCTTCCATTGTCTTTCCTGTTAAATGGAATACTTCCATAGCTCGGATAACTCTTCGGGTATCATTTGGATGAAGCCTTTGGGCAGAATCAGGATCAACCCTTCTCAAATGATTGTGGAGCCAGGTAGAACCATGCTGATCTAACATTTCATTTAGGTGAGAACGATACTCTGGATCCTCAACGGCATCGGTAAAATTCATTGGATAAATAATAGAGCTGATATATAAGCCTGTTCCACCTGCTAAAATGGGAAGTTTTCCTCGCTCAGCAATCTGTCGTATTATGTCTGTGGTTAGTTTTTGGAACAGTGATACATTAAATTCTTCGTCGGGGTTTCTAATATCTATCATATGGTGAGGTATACCTTGTCTTTCATGTATAGCAGGTTTGGCAGTGCCTATATCCATATAGCGATATATCTGCATGGAATCTGCAGAAATGATTTCTCCATTTAATTGTTGAGCAATTTGAATTGCCAAATCCGTTTTGCCGGATGCCGTTGGGCCAGTGATGATAACCAATGGAATTTTTTTCATGGTAAGCTCCTTTTATCCTACGTCAAGACGCCTACTTCTATAAGTGGCGCGTCACTCTTATTAATTCAGGTGGAGTAGAGTCTCCATCTGAATCCCCGATGTTTTGCCAGAGGCAAAACGAGTTCACTGAATCCTTTTAAACTTTTTCTCTAGCTCATAGCGACTCATGGAAATTAATATAGGTCTGCCATGAGGACAAGTTAGAGGGATTTTATTTTGGTCTATATCCTTCAGAAGACTCCGAATTTCTTGATGCGATAGCTTATCATTGGCTTTTACAGCTTTTTTACAAGCCATCATGATAATATCCTCGTCTTGTATAGCAAGTCTCTCTTGACCAGCTCTCGTACTGGATAGGTCAAGCAACTCATGAAACAAATCTTGAATATTTACATACTTTAACACTACTGGTACGCCTCTGATGATGAAGGACTTTCCTCCAAAAGGTTCCATTTCAAAGCCAACAGAATGAAAACTTTCTACATTATTCGTAATGTATATGAACTCATCATGGGTAACCTCCAATATATAAGGAGGAGACAACTGCTGACTAAGGACCTTCTGTTGGAGGACGGACTTCTTTAATTCTTCATAGATTAAACGCTCATGAGCAGCGTGCTGGTCTACAATAAATAAATGTGAATCGCTTTCAACCAATATAAATGTTGAAAAAGCAGTCCCTATCACATTCCATTTTTTTATATCACTGGTATCTATAGTATTAGCATGTTTTTCCTCATTCATACGGTCATATACAAGCTTTTCTTCCTGTGCATCTTTTTGTATATATATCGTTTTAGAGCTTGCTTGCTCTTCTTGCTCATTAGAAATTATATTCTCGGATGAAATTACTTCTACATTTGATCTTTCTGCTATTATCTTTTCATCATCTTTTACTTCTACTTGAGTCTTTTCATTCGATGTAATCGCTTTGCTTGTATATTCTACTGTGAATTCTTCGTCCTGAATTTTTTGATCATCGAAATAATGCACTTGCTCGGTTTTAATTTGAGGTTCATCTAGCTCAAGTCTAGCAGCTTTCTTTTGTATAGTGGGTATATTAGGAAAGACTTCTGGAATATACGGATTCTTTACCATTGTATTATTTATGATGTTTGTAAGAGCTTCCACAACTTCCTTTGGGTATCGAAACCGGATTTCCGTCTTAGAAGGGTGAACATTAACGTCAATTTCTCCTGGCGAAACTTGAATGCTTAAGACGCACCATGGAAAATGGTTAATCATAGTCCAGTTCTTCAATCCTTCCTCTACACTTTGAGATAATAGTTGGCTACGTACATACCTGTTATTTACAAAGAAGGATTGATGGCTACGGTTTGTTCTTGACAATGAAGGCTTTCCTAAATAACCAAAAACAGAAAAATCATCTCCAAAATTAGCTTCAAGTAAAATAAGCTCGTTTTTTATATCTTTTCCATATATACATAAAATTGCACTTAACAGCTCTCCATCCCCTGAGGAGTGATATACTGTTTTTCCATTGCTGATATATTTTATGGAGATAGAAGGATTAGCTAAAATCAACTTAGCTAACAATTCACTTATGGCTGCTGTTTCGCTACGAGAAGATTTCAAAAATTTTAAGCGAGCAGGGGTATTGTAAAACAGATTACGAACCATAATTGTCGTACCCTCAGGGCATCCCGCTTCAGAAGCCTGAATCATTTTTCCCCCATGACAGATGATATAGCCACCAGAAATAGAGCCTCTTGGCCTTGTTAGCATTTCCATTTGTGTTACAGCGGCGATGCTGGCTAAAGCTTCACCTCGAAAACCTAGTGTATGAATGGTACTTAAATCATTGGCTGCTTCAATTTTGCTGGTTGCATGCCTTTGAAATGAGGCCTCTGCATCCTCCATATCCATTCCTATCCCATTATCAGTAACTCGAATTAGGCTTGTGCCACCATTTTCGATTTCTACTGTAATGGCAGACGCATTAGCATCAATGGAGTTTTCAACCAATTCTTTAACGATTGAAGAAGGGCGTTCCACCACTTCTCCAGCGGCTATTTGATTTATTGTTGCATTATCTAACCTGCGAATAATAGCCATAGATCTTCTACTCCTTTGCTTTTTGAACTAATCTATATAATATTCCAATGGCTTCTATAGGTGTGAGCACATTTATATCCATGTCCTTCAATTCTTTCATAATTTCAGAAAAAGCTGAATTAAACAAATCCAATTGAAGTGCTCCATTAGAATCTGCTACCTGATGATTCTTATTTTGGTCTTTTGCTCTATTTATATCTGAATCTTCCAATTTCTTTAGGATTTTCTTAGCTCGCTCAATCACTTCTTCAGGTAAGCCAGCTAGCTTTGCTACCTGAATACCAAAGCTTTTGTCAGCACCACCTCGAATGATTCTTCGAAGAAAGATGATATTGTCCCCTTGCTCCTTAACTGCTATGCAATAATTCTTTACACCTGAGATCGTTCCCTCAAGCTCTGTCAGCTCATGGTAGTGGGTAGCGAACAAAGTCTTAGCTTTTAAGGATTGGCATATATGTTCAACTACTGCATATGCAATACTCAGCCCATCAAAGGTGCTAGTTCCCCTACCGATTTCATCTAAGATTAAAAGACTCTTACTGGTAGCATTATGAAGTATATCGGCTATTTCACTCATCTCTACCATAAATGTACTTTGTCCAGAGGCCAAATCGTCGGATGCACCAACTCGGGTAAATATTCTATCTACTATTCCTATTTCTGCTTCTTTTGCTGGAATGAAACACCCTATTTGAGCCATTAAAGTGATAAGTGCAACCTGGCGCATATACGTACTTTTTCCTGCCATGTTTGGACCGGTAATGATCATAAGATGATCTTTTCCAGTTTGCAGGCTGGTATGATTAGGCACAAACAAGCCATTTGACATGGTCTTCTCAACTACTGGATGTCTACCGTCTTTAATTTTTATAGAACCATCCTCCAGAATAACAGGCCTAGTATAATTATTATCATAAGAAACCCGAGCAAAGGAACACAGTGCGTCCAATGTAGCAATTATAGCTGCAGTGTTTTGTATTCGGCTGACCTCTTGTCCAATTTTCTCACGTATTTCAATAAACAGCTGATATTCCAAGCGTATGCTTTTCTCTTCAGCACCAAGAATTTTATCCTCCACTTCCTTTAATTCGGGTATTATGTACCGCTCGGAATTGGCTAGGGTCTGCTTTCGAACGTAGGATTCAGGAACAAGATCGTAATAAGATCGGGTAACATCAATATAATATCCAAACACTTTGTTAAAACCTATTTTCAGGTTCTTTATGCCTGTTTTATCTCTTTCTTGTTGCTCTAATCCTGCAATCCAGTTCTTTCCTTCAGTTACAGCAAGGCGGTATTCATCTAATTCGGAATTCCATCCTTCTTTAATAAGGTTTCCTTCTTTTAGAAACACAGGGGGATCTTCGAAGACGGATTGCTCTAGCAAGTTATGTATATCTTCAAGGACATCTGTTTCTCTGTAGAATTTCATTAACATGCCACTGGTGGAACTTGATAGAATTTCCTTTAAAACAGGCAAAAGCTGTAAAGACTGTTTAATAGAAATCAAGTCTCTCGCATTAGCGCTACCATATGCGATCCGTCCTGCTAATCTTTCTAAATCATATACTTTGCGAAGTAGATCCTTAACTTCCTCCATCCTAATGGGATTCTTAATAAGCTCTTGAACTGCTTCCAAACGATCTTCTATTTGACTCCTATATAAAAGAGGTTGCTGAATCCACTGGCGTAAAAGACGGCCTCCCATAGCGGTATCACTCTTGTCAAGGAGCCAAAGTAGTGAACCCTTTTTGCTTTTACCCCGGATGGTTTCGGTAAGTTCAAGATTCCGGCGAGCAGCCGCGTTGAGAACCATATGGGTATTATCAGACAGAGTTTTTAAAAAAGTAATATGACCTAGAGCGTTCTTCTGGGTTTCAGATAAATATGAAAGCAAGGCTCCAGCTGCACAAATTCCGTATGTCATATCTTCACAACCATAAATTTCTAGAGTTTGCACTTGGAAATGCTGAGTTAGAGTTCTATAAGCATTAGATTTTTTATATGCCCACTCTTGATAGGGAGTAATATAAGCGGAAAATCGACTGCGTACAGAATTTAAAAAATCTTTATCTAATTGCAAGGATTCGTTGATAAGTATTTCACTAGCTTGGATTCTTGCCATCTCATTAAATAACTTTTCATTTCTATCCTGCACATCGCCTTGGGTAATCTCAGAAATGAAAAACTCTCCAGTTGAAACATCCACACCAGACAAACCGAAGGCATCATTGTCTCGAATAATGGAAATTAAATAATTGTTACTTTTCTCATCTAAAATTGAGCTGTCTATTACTGTGCCAGGGGTAACCACACGAACAACCTGACGCTCTACAAGTCCACTAGCCTCTTCTGGATCCTGGGTTTGTTCACAAATGGCTACCTTGTAACCTTTTTCTATTAGCCTTGCTATATATCCATCAGCAGAATGCCAAGGGACACCACACATAGGTGCCCTTTCTTCCAAACCGCAATCCTTTCCTGTTAAGGTGATTTCCAACTCCCTAGAAGCGGTTATGGCATCTTCGAAGAACATTTCGTAAAAGTCGCCTAAACGGAAAAATAAAATGGCATCCTTGTGCTGTTCTTTCAATTGCATATACTGCTGCATCATTGGTGTCAAACCTGCCATAACTTACCCCACTCCCCTTATACCCTACGTCAAGACGCCCACTTCTATAAGTGGCGCGTTCGCTCTTATTTATTCAGGTGGAGTAGAGTCTCCATCTGAATCCCCGATGTTTTGCCAGAGGCAAAACGAGTTCACTTTGTACATCCTCCATTACATTTACTGCATCCATCAGATTGTTCATAGGGAATTTCCTCATCTGGGTCTACACAGTAAAATTTCAGTAATTGGTTAATCTGATATATAAGTGTATTGAAAGCGTTTCCAGCCCTATAATATTCTTCAATAATTGGATTAGATTTCATAGCCTGATCAGCTTGCTCCAATAAAGCATTCAGCTGTTCGAAACCTTCGGGAATGCTGGCTGGATCCGTTACCTTTTGAGCCGATTTCTGATGAGCTTCCTTGAAATTGCGAGTTAACTGGCAGGATTCTGAATCCTGCGCTGCTCTTTTTTCAGCTTCTCGATAAGCATGAATTTCTTCGGACTGGGCTAATGCCATGCCCAGATCTCTAGCCATTTTCATTATTTCATCTCGTTTAATCCTTGTATTATCAGTCATTTGGCACAACCTCTCCCTCAAGAGTCCAGGTTTGAGCTTTTGTAATGCGAATAGGTACTAATTTACCCAGCAAATCCGGACAGCCTTCAAAGTTTACAATCTTATTGGTATCAGTTCTTCCGGTATAAATGTCCTCTCTAGTTTTACTTGGACCCTCCACAAGAACTTCCACCAGCTGATCTTTATATACTAAATTTCTATCATTACTGCTTTTGTTTAGCTTATCGTTTAGCCTTGCCAATCGTTCTTTCTTTACCTCTTGCAGTATTTGGCCATTCATATTAGCTGCAGGTGTTCCTTTTCTTGGGGAGTATAGAAAGGTAAATGCTGAATCGTAGCCTATCTGCTCCACAAGCTTTAAGGTATCCTGGAAGTCTTCCTCGGTTTCACCTGGGAATCCCACAATTATATCTGTGGTTAATGCAATATCCGGCATAACAGACCTAATCATTTCCACTCGTTCCAAATAATTCTCTCGGGTATATTTTCTATTCATTTCATGCAAAATGCGGTTACTGCCTGATTGAATCGGTAAATGGATATGTTTAGAAAGCTTACTATGTTCAGCCATAGCATAAATTAACTCATCAGACAAATCCTTTGGGTGGGAGGTCATAAAGCGAATGCGCTCAATTCCTTCTATCTCACTGCTATCCCGTAACAATTGATGGAACAGATAATTTTGCTCCAGGTCTTTTCCATAGGAGTTTACATTTTGACCTAATAGAGTAACTTCCTTATAACCTTCCATAGCCAAGGTCTTGATTTCCTCAAGGATATCCTCTGGCTGTCTGCTTCTTTCTCTTCCTCTGACATGTGGAACTATGCAATAACTGCAAAAATTATTACAGCCATACATAATAGTGACCCACGCACTGACGCCTGTGGCTCTTTTCACGGGTATATCTTCCACTACCTCTCCTTCTGAATCCATTATCTCCACTATGGTATGGTTGGAGTCCAAGGCTTGTGATAGAAGCTTTGGAAATCGATGGAGGTTATGGGTGCCAAATATGACATCGACAAAGGGAAATGTTTTTTGAATATAATCAGCAACTTCATTTTGCTGCATCATACAACCACAAACACCTATAATTCGATTGGGATTTGCTTGTTTATAGGCTTTTAGAGAACCAATATTACCATATACCCTAAGCTCTGCATTTTCCCTAACGCAACAGGTGTTAAACAGGATAACATCTGCGTCCTGCTGTTCGCTAGTCTCCGTATATCCCATTTCTGCCAACATTCCTGCCAGGTTTTCCGAGTCATGAACATTCATTTGACAACCATAGGTAACAATATGATACGTTAGACCTTTACTCGACAATTTACTTTTTAGTTCTTCTATATATAATCTCTGTTCTACTATTTCTTCATTAGGAACAGTATGAATTTTTCTCTCTGACATATAATATTTCCTTTCCAAAGGTAATAGAATAATTATATAAGTTTCCAGTCCATAACGCAAGTTATGTCGAATAAAGGGCATAATCAATGATAGGAGGTCGTTGATTATGCTTGAAATGGTACTTAAGTTTATGAAATTAATATTTTCTACGTATTTTGTTGGATTAGCCGTTATTTGTGGCCTAATTCTTTCATTTGTATATCCCTATTTAATCGATAAAGAAGATACGGAATTCAAGAAAGAGTATAAAATAGGAAGGATTGTAGGATATGTTTATATAGGTGGAAGCTTAGCTGCTCTTTTCATAGTTAAGCTATTTGGATGATCTCCATACTATTCACTTCCACTGCTTGAACGCAGTGAGTTTGGTAGGTGTAGGATTTTCTGATAAACTTTTAATGCTTAATTTCACCAATTCGACGAATCAAAACCTTGACATCTAATTCCAGCGTGGCAGACCTGTAGATCTCATCCCAGTTCTCCTGATTCTCTTTCCAGAACTTAGGGTAATAGTTCATAAGCTTCTCCTTTAATTGATAAGGATCACTGTTAAATTCTTGCTGCATCTTACGGAATGATTTTTCAATCTTATTCTTAACATCCTGTTCGTACAGTTCTTCTAATCTACAAAGAAATTCTGTTTCATCAATTTCTTCCTTTCCTCTAACTATTTCAGTCATATCCCCTTCTATTCTTAGATCCAGCTTTGCAATTAAACGACCATCTTCGATTTCGGGTTCCATACTTGAAGTTGCCTCAAATACCTTCATCATCGCTCGTTTGCCAAGCTCTTCTGGAAGCTCCACTGCTAGGTATCCAGAACCAATATCTCCTCGTAAGAAACGTAACCCCATTAAATCCACCCCGTCAAGCCACCCGATCAAATGCATATCCTTAAAGACACCGCCACCAGACATATCAAGTTTGTCTTCGTCTATAACAAGCTTGGGAAGTATGTAATCAAAGTTATTGGTTTCTGCCACATGAAGGCTCCCAATATCCATATAATTTGTTATTTCTAAAGAATAATTATGATTTTGATTCATCATTTCTGAAATGACAAAGGCTGGTATTAATGAACCCTTGAAATCTATATCAAAAATGTCTTTCGCTTTGCCTTGTACTACACCAACATGCACATTACGTCTTATGTCATGGGTTCGTAGTAAGAAATCCAAATTTTCATTTTGCTCAATTTTAGCAAGTTCCTCTCCAATTAATATTACCTGACAATGCTCTAGAGACGGAACCTGATTCATTCTTTTTGCCAGTTGTATATGGGCCCTGGTAAGGTCTATCGCTACCTCGCTTACATTCCAAAAAACTTCTTCTGATTCTCCTGATGGTGTAAAGGCTTTAGGTTCAGCAACTTGAAATGTCACCTCTATTTCTTCATCACCAGCCTTGTCTACAGCCAAACCAATTATAAAGGCTTTATCCTCGATTTCCATATAGTCCCAGCAGGAGGTGGATGCGAACATTAACAATACCGACAGACAAATCAAACTAATTCTTTTCAGCATTAGCTTTACCTCCTTTTTTTCGTATCATAGATAAGATTAAGAGTGGGATACTGCTTAAAACTATAATAAAGCCAACATAATTTATAATTTTACCCAGCATATTAATTTCTGATATATCTTGGGGAAGGATCGCAATGATATAGCAGATAGGTAGTAATATCAGAATAAAGGGCTTATAATTTCGCATGCCCAACCAGCGAGTGAAAGAAATAGACGCCATGTAAAGATAACTAGTAAGTGAAGTGAACACTGCTAGTATCCAGAATACTATGAAGAGTATATCGAATCGCTCTATAAATTCGATTCCTATTCTCCTGGCCAGTTGTATGGTAGGGTATGCCAACTCAGATGTTGCCTTGTGACCAAGGACACCAACCATTACAAAAACTAATCCAGTATAAATCAGTACTGGTAAAATCATACCACTGACGCCAGATATCATAAACTTCTTCTTATTTTGTGTAAAGGGCAAAATAAAAAAGAGAATTTCATAACCCAGATAAGCTACTGTAACGCTAACAACACCTTGTAACAATGGTGTAATACCATTTGAGAGAGAACTTCTATACCGAAATAATTCCACTTCCGGTAAATTGAAAAGTATAGTAGGAACTATTACCAAGAGCAAGGGAAGTAGAAAAATTTCACAAGTTCTGACAATAGTAGAGATGCCGCCATGCACGCAATATAATATGATTAATAGCATGCATATCATCGTGATTTCTAAAGGTGTCCTAGGAAGGAGCAGCACCTTTAAAGCATCTGCAAAACCTCTTAATATGTAAGCTACTACAGTAGTCGAGTGTAAAACAAAGACTAAACCGTAAAGCTTTCCTAAAATAGTTCCCAAAATCTCTTGGGAAAATTCGATCACAGTTTGGTTGGGAAAACGCTTGCTGATAGTAATAATTACACCCGCTAAAACAATTGACAGAATGCCTGCCAAGAATGTTGCTAATGCACCGTCTATACCTGCTTGTTCGGCAGCAATACGGGGAATAAATACGATGGTCATTCCAATAACAGTTAGGGATACAAGAGCACTAACTTGAAAATTACTAAGACCCTTCTGCTTATTTTGCATATAATTCCCCTCATTCCATATCCATTCGAATCATATCTATAGGATATGATTGAACAGGCCTTTTTTTCATTTTTCTTGCTGGACCTCGAATGACAAAGTCCTTCATGTCACTAAAAATAGTTGGGGCTTGAGGTGTCATAAAGTCCATACCAAAGCTTTTTATGGAAACCAAATGTATGTTAATGAATATAAATGCCAGCATTACACCATATAAGCCTAGAATAGCCGCCATTATCATTAAGGGAAAGCGCATTGTCCTGAGACCAATGGCTGCACTGTAGGTCGGTATAACAAAGGAGGCTATAGCAGTAAGTGCAACTATAATTACCATAATTGGACTTGTCAGCCCAGCATTAACAGCTGCATCGCCTATTACCAAACCACCTACAATTCCAATAGTCTGACCGATACCTTTAGGTAGTCTTGCTCCTGATTCTCTTAGTAATTCAATAGTCATTTCCATTAAAACTGCCTCAAGAATTGATGGGAAAGGGACACCAGCTCGCGTGGCTGAAATGGACAAGGCCATGCGAGTAGGGATTAGTCCTGGATGATAGGTGACTACAGCGATATAAACTGCGGGTGTGAATACTGCAAAGAATGAAGCAGTCCATCTTAAAAAACGTATGAAAGAGGCAACAATCCATCTTTCATTATAATCTTCCGGGCTTTGAAAGAATTGAGCGAAAGTGGTAGGTATGGTCAAAGCAAAGGGGCTGTTATCCACCAATACAATGACACGACCTTCCATGAGATTTGATACGGCTTTATCAGGTCGTTCAGTGACTTGGATTTGTGGTAACGGTGTTAGGCTGTTGTCCTGTATCAACTGCTCTAAATGTCCTGCACTGGCAATTTGATCGATATCAACTGCATTAAGGCGCTCCTCCAGTTCTTCGATTAATTTAGTGTTGGTAATACCCTTTATATAAGCATATGAAACATCGGTTTTGCTTCGTCTTCCTAGACGAATGGTGCGTATAACCATGTTTGGGTCCTTACACTTTCTTCTTAGAAGGGCCGTGTTGGTACGGAGAGTCTCAGTAAAGCCCTCTCTTGCACCTCGAATAACACTTTCCGATTGGGGATCTGATATACTCCTAGTTGACCATCCTCTTGCACTTAGGATAATAAGTTTGTCATAGCCGTCAACTATCAGAACAACTTCACCAGACAAAACAAGAAGCATAGCTTCATCCAGAGTATCGGATTCCCTAATATCTGCTACTGTCAATACATGATCTATAATAAAATCATAGGCTTCTTCTGGTTTTATTACATCTCCTATCAAAGCCTCGTACTCTAGTACAGAAGACATCATTGGTCGTAAAATTGAATCGTGAATGACCGACTTCTCTATCAAGCCGTCTATGTATATCAGTGCACAGCTAATATTATTTTTGCCAAGCTTGAACTTGCGAAAAACGGCATCTGTGCTTTCCTTCAGAAATGCCTGGAACTTTTCATAATTTTCATCAAGGTTCTTTGATAAGTCAAGCTTTACCCTGTCCTCGCTTTGTGGTTGAGGCTTTTGTCGTTCCTCTATTGTTTCTTTGTTTTTTGGATTTTTATCTCTCTTTATTATCTTCATTACTTCCTCCTATCAAAAAACAATCTAAAATATTCCTAATCTTAGATTGTACAAAAAAGGAAGTAATATTCTTAATTCTATTCTTCTTGTGGATCCTCAGAAGGAAGTTTTAGGTCAACTCCTTTGTTTATCTTATATT
>LFRM01312962.1_pt2 | contig 54544 bp, 45 predicted proteins | sample 618341 | NCBI WGS metagenome assembly LFRM01 (sample SAMN03654438, study PRJNA283298) | anaerobic digester metagenome | isolation source: pool of bioreactors CSTR01a, CSTR02a, and CSTR03a thermophilic anaerobic... | place: Denmark: Kgs. Lyngby | collected 2014-05-21 | reverse complement strand
ATCTTAGCGAGGAGGCGTATTCTACACTCTCCAAAGTAACTGTCAAGGTTTATTTTCTGGAAGTTTTTAACCGCTTCCAGATAACGCCTTGGTACCGCCAAGGATCTTTCGCTCCTTGTTGGCAGGCCACGCATTCTACATTAGATCGCTGCCATATCAAGCTAAAATTTAAGATATTCCTTTAAAATCAACCTGTTACGTTAAGCCGTGTAACCTTGTTTGCCTAACGAGGTGCGCATTCTACAGCACAGCGTTGACCTGTCAACCGCTTTTGCAAAAGAGTTGCAAAATACTTCAAACACTGTGACTTTACTGATTAGTCTGGCGTTTACGCAGACGCAGCATATATTGAACTGGCCCTGAAACAGCGTACACCAAGAACATCAGCAACAGGATCCGCGGAGGATCACTGAACACAACGGCAAATGCCAAAACCGCAACTAGGATTACTACAAAAGGCACTCGCCCCTTAAGATCTAAGTCCTTAAAGCTGTAGTACTTAATATTACTCACCATAAGCAAGCCAGACAAAGCCACCAGCACAGCAAATAAAATAATGACAGCAAATGGTAAATCAACCCCACCCACACCATCATCACTAAACGCCCAGATAGCCCACACCATACCCGCCACTAATCCAGCCGCTGCAGGGCTAGCCAAGCCAATAAACCAGCGCTTATCAACCACACCTATCTGCGTGTTAAAACGTGCCAAACGCAAAGCAGCACAAGCCACATAAATAAAGGAAATTGTCAGCCCGACATTACCCATCTCGATCAGCGCCCATTGATACGCCAACACAGCCGGAGCTAAACCAAAAGCCACCATATCGGACAATGAGTCATACTCTGCACCGAAAGCACTTTGTGTATTCGTCATCCGTGCAACTCGCCCGTCTAACCCATCAAGCACCATAGCAACAAAAATTGTTGCAGCCGCAACATTGAAGTTACCGCTGACGGCACACATGATCGAATAAAAGCCTGCAAACAAATTCGCAGTAGTAAACAAATTCGGTAATAAGTAGACACCCCTATGCCGCACTTTGCGACCTTCGTTATCGTGACCTTCTTCGACGTGCTCATCGATAGGCAGCAAACTCTCAATAGTCGATGCGCTATCGTGTTCTTCAGGACGCTGATTCATAAACTTCCTTAAGCTTCTCTAGGTAATAAACCAATCTATCTGGCAAGCGCATTATTTTATACTAAATAAGCACTAGAAACGAAAAACGCGGCCGTAGCCGCGTTTTTCAATTGTAAGAAAAAATCAGTTCTTTGACTTATCTACAATTTTATTAGCAGAAATCCACGGCATCATAGAGCGCAATTTTTCACCAACCACTTCAATGCCGTGCGCAGCGTTGTTACGACGGTACGCAGTCATCGAAGGATAGTTAGTTGCACCTTCAGTGATAAACATTTTCGCATACTCACCATTCTGAATACGCTTCAGAGCGTTACGCATTGCAGCGCGTGATTCAGCGTTAATCACTTCAGGACCAGTGACGTATTCACCATACTCTGCGTTGTTAGAGATTGAGTAGTTCATGTTCGCTATACCACCTTCGAACATCAGATCTACAATCAATTTCAATTCATGCAGGCACTCAAAATACGCCATTTCTGGTGCGTAACCTGCTTCAACCAACACTTCAAAGCCTGCTTTAACCAGCTCAACAGTACCGCCACACAGAACAGCTTGCTCACCGAACAAGTCAGTCTCTGTTTCGTCTTTAAACGTCGTTTCGATAATACCAGTACGTCCACCACCTACACCGCTCGCGTATGACAGCGCAACGTTTTTCGCATTACCAGAAGCATCTTGGTAAATAGCGATAAGATCTGGAATACCACCACCTTTAACAAACTCTGAACGTACAGTATGGCCTGGCGCTTTTGGCGCGATCATAATGACGTCAAGGTCAGCACGTGGCGTCACTTGGTTGTAGTGAACAGCAAAACCGTGTGCGAAAGCCAAAGTTGCGCCTTTTTTCAGGTTTGGCTCTAGCTCTTCTTTGTATAGCTGACCCTGGAACTCGTCCGGAGTTAGAACCATAACAATGTCAGCTGCTTTAACAGCAGAGGCAACATCTGACACTTTCAAACCATGCGCTTCAGCCTTAGCAATTGAAGAAGAACCTGCACGTAAACCTACAGTGACATCAACACCTGAGTCTTGCAGGTTGCATGCGTGCGCATGACCCTGTGAGCCATAACCAATAATGGCTACTTTTTTGCCTTTGATGATGGATAGATCACAATCTTTATCGTAGTAAACTTTCATAAAATTCTCCTAATATTGAAGAGCCCGTGCCCTTCAGATTTAATTCAAAGGCTTAAAACTTTATCGCCACGTGCAATACCGGTTACACCGCTGCGCACGACTTCTAGAATAGAAGCTGGGCCGATAGCCTGAATAAAGCTATCCAGTTTATCGGTTGTTCCTGCTAACTGCACCGTGTAAAGACTTGGTGAGACATCAACAATCTGACCTCTAAAAATATCAGCGGTCCGCTTAATTTCTGCACGCTGAGCACCGCTGGCTTTTACTTTAACCAACATCAACTCACGCTCAATATGCGCACTCTCTGACAAATCAACCAACTTTACCACTTCAATCAGTTTATTCAGATTCTTGGTGATTTGCTCAATCACCTCCTCCTTACCAATTGTTGTCAGGGTTAGTCGCGACAGCGTTGGATCTTCTGTGGCAGCAACCGTTAGGCTTTCAATATTGTAGTTGCGCTGAGAGAACAGGCCAATCACGCGCGATAAAGCACCTGGTTCATTTTCCATCAGCAAAGAAATAATATGTCTCATGATTATGTCCGCTCCGTTTTGCTGAGCCACATATCGCGCATCGCACCATCACGAATCTGCATTGGGTACACGTGCTCACTGGTATCGACTTGAATATCTAAGAATACCAAACGATTTTTCATCGCAAAGGCTTCTTCCATTTTTGGCTTCAAATCTTTCAAGTCAGTAATACGCATACCAACATGCCCGTAAGCCTCGGCCAACTTAACGAAGTCCGGTAATGACTCCATATAAGAATGAGAATAACGACTGTTATAGACCATGTCTTGCCATTGGCGAACCATGCCCAACGCACCATTATTTAAGTTAATAATCTTAACAGGCAGGTCATATTGCAGACAGGTTGACAGCTCTTGAATATTCATCTGAATACTGCCTTCACCGGTCACACAGGCAACGTCATCATCAGGAAAACTTAGCTTTACACCCATCGCTGCAGGAAAACCAAAGCCCATCGTGCCCAAACCACCTGAGTTAATCCAGCGATTGGGTTTGTTGAAGCGATAATATTGCGCAGCAAACATCTGATGCTGACCCACGTCTGAGGTGATGAATGCATTACCTGCAGTCACTTCACTCAAGGTCTCAATCACTGTTTGCGGCTTAATGATACTGCCGTCACCGCTATCGTACGGAAACAACTTACCGTTGCCGCGCCACTCATCGACTTGTTTCCACCAACTGGCGACAACATCTGGATTAGGCTTAGTACCGATATCTTTTAACGCAGATAGCATGTCATTTAAAACGCTATCAACTGGCCCAACAATCGGGATATCAGCTTTGATCGTTTTAGAAATTGACGCCGGATCAATATCAATATGAATGATTTTTGCGTTAGGGCAGAACTTAGCTGCGCCATTAATCACGCGATCATCAAAGCGCGCACCAACAGCAAGCAATACATCGCAATGATGCATAGCTAGGTTTGCGGTATAACTACCGTGCATACCCAGCATACCAAGAAACTGACGATCATCGCCTGGAAAGCTACCTAAACCCATTAATGTATTGGTCACAGGTACATTCAATAGTTTAGCCATTTCAGTCAGTTGCGCAGAGGCACCGCCTAAAATAACACCACCACCGGCGTAAACCACTGGACGTTTAGCCGCCAGCAACATTTCTGCCGCTTTGCGAATTTGTCCAGAATGCCCGCGGGTCGCTGGTGCATAAGAACGTAACTTGGCTTTCTTAGGATAGCTGTATTCAAACTTATCAATAGGGTTAGTCATATCCTTAGGGACATCAATAACCACAGGTCCTGGACGGCCTGACTCAGCTAAATAGAAGGCTTTTTTGATCACTTCAGGAATTTCTGAAGCATGCTTAATAATAAAGCTGTGCTTAACGATAGGACGCGAGATACCAATCATATCGGTTTCTTGGAATGCATCGGTACCGACCATATCACTGGCCACTTGGCCTGAGATCACCACCATTGGAATCGAGTCCATAAAGGCTGTGGCAATACCCGTCACCGCATTGGTCGCACCCGGTCCCGACGTTACAAAAACGACACCCGCTTTACCAGTTGCACGCGCATAGCCATCGGCCATATGCGTGGCAGCTTGCTCATGACGCACTAAAATATGCGTCAGAGCAGGCTCTTTGAATAATGCATCATAGATATGCAGTACGGCCCCACCTGGGTAGCCATATATATATTTAACGCCTTCGTCACGCAGAGAGCGAACGAGCATTTCTGCGCCGGATAAAAGTTCCACAGTAACACCTCTAAAACGCCAGAATAGCGCCCCTCATCAAGGGCAATCTGATTGTAGGTTGCTGTTATTTTCAGCATGGGTGACGGTGATTGCCGACTACCCAGCTACCTAAATTAAGCAGCATCGAGAAACCCGAATGTCTAAAGATTTCTCACCCAGCGCGAGGTAACGCGATACGGGTATAACGGGCGGCACGGGTACGCACCTCATGAACTAACGCTATAAGCGCCTTTTTGAGGCGAACATTACAGCAATCTATGAATTGTTCGCATTCAGCAGCCGCAAGTCAAGCACTACAAGACAATTCTCTCGTTTCCTCGGCTATCTGCTACCTATGATAGATATTTTTGGGCTTGGTACGCAACCACAAGCTTACCTTATAGGCTTTTACGGTATATTGAGTGTCGTATTGCCTTGCGCCTATTTCGCTTTTACACACACAGAACAAGGACATCACATGCGTTGCTTAATCACGACTGCCAGCCTTTTATTATTGTTTAACTCTGCACTACTTGCAGCGCCCATTTACAAGTGGGTTGATGCCCAAGGCACAATACACTTTGGCTCAGAACCGCCAGCGAACCAAGCAGTTGAAAGTATTACCAGTCACATATCTCAGCCTAGGCCTGTAGAAAAAAACAGGGCCCTTGATGACGCGCAAACCAATGCGACCACCCAAGCTGAGATTGATCGAATCGTTCGCCAACAAGTTGCCACAGAAGAAATCGCCCTGAAAAAATACTGCACAGCGATTCGCTATAATCTGGCGCAGTTAGAAAACAACCCAAGAGTGTTAGCTGAGGTGGATGGCAAACCAATACGGCTCAGCGAAGAAGAACGCCAAACACGTATCACTGAGCTCAAACAAACGATTAGCGAGCGCTGCGCCACTGTAAAACAATAGCGCAGCTGAAATCATAATTTAGTGCAGCACCGCTGAGGCCATAACGGCTGTATCGATACGCTTCAAACAGCTGAGCAAAGATGTGGTTAAGGCCAACTGATCGCGGTAAACAACTTCAGCCATTTCATAAATCGCACACTGACGTGGCAAGGCTTGATCGGTCATTACCATAGTCTGCATACGCGCGATAAAGATCCACTGCAGCCATTGCGCAAACTCTAAGGTGTCTACGCAAAAGGGCTGCTGGCTTTGCAACGCTTGCTCACTCGGTGCATGCTGCTGCCACCAACCTAACTGTTGTAGCTCATCTTGCAATTCAGTCAAGAGCGTCATCACCTGCAATTTGTTCTGAGCAACCATTATAAATTAATCCTTGCACGACGCTGTGCTTCTTCTGCGCCAGAGCTATTACCTTGCTGAGCGCGCGCGCGCGCAATTAAATCCCAGAGCCCGGCCTGCAATGCTGGGCGACCCGTGCTATAACTTAATCCGCGCTGAGCCAGTTGCTCGGCCTGCCCTGCATCACCTTGTGCTAAACGCACTTCAGCTAAACGGTAGAGTACTTGCGGCTCACGAGGAGCAATGCGCTGTGCACGCTCCAAGCTTGATGCAGCGCCATTAAAATCGCCACCAGTTTGCTGCTGTTTAGCGGTGGTTAATAGCGCGAGTACAGCACCATCCAATTGTTCATCTGCAGCTAAGCGAGCTTGATTACCCATTGGCATAGGTGATGTCGGCGCAGCAACGCTGGGTGTAACTGATGTTGAATCAGCGTGGTACACCTCAATGCCACCAATCGGAGCGCTTGGCACTGCATAGGTTTGCACCGTTTCACTCTCAGCTTGAGGTACGACTCTTACATTAGGCTGCTGTACGGGCGGTGCTGTGTCTGCCGATTGGCGCGCTCGACTGTCACGCATTGCTCCAGGCGTCAACGGCCCACCACTTTCGACAACGGGTATTGCGCTGTGCGGCGAGCCAGCACAACCGGCCAGTAGCGTCGCTAGGGCAATTAAAATAATTGCATGCTTACTCACGTCTATTCCTCATCATTATTAATTTAACCAACTGCGAATCCAACTTTTTACTGACTCGGCAGGCGCACTCTCAAATATAGGCTTATCGCACGATTCACCAACCAGAGGTTCACTGCCGCGAATATACGGCATTTGTACAGCCCCTGGGCAACCTTGTGCACTGCCTAAGCCAGAATAAGCATCGACCCAAGCCATCACCACATTGTCTGGCGGTGTCATATTCAAGGAGCGCGGCGCAGCTGTATACATAAAGTTAGCCCAAACCTGCATCGCCCCGCTGGCACCGGTGAGTGGTGTTTTGCCATTATCATCGCGCCCCATCCAGACCACCGCCAGCAAGTCTTGGCCAAAACCAGCAAACCAGCTATCACGCAGATCATTACTGGTGCCTGTTTTACCCGCTAAAACCACTGAAGACGGCACACGATTATAGACTGAGCGGCCTGTCCCTTCCGTCATTACACGGCGCATCGCCTCTTGAGTTAAATAAACCGCGCCCGCATCAAAGCGCTGCTCAACCGTATACGGATAACGCCCTAAAGGCTCCCCCTCAGCGGTTAAGACACTGCGAATAGCGCGCAGTGGTGTATTAAAACCACCATTGGCAATGGTCTGATACATTCCTGCCACTTCAATCGGAGTCAAACCACCGGCACCCAACAACATTGACGGATACGCGGGCCACTCACGCTCAACGCCCAACTTGCGCAGTGTTTCCAAGACTCGCGGCACACCCATTTCCAAGCCGAGCTTAGCCGTTGACAGGTTATAGGACTGTGCTAAACCTTGGTATAAAAACACCGTACCATGCTCTTTGCGATCATAGTTTTGCGGTGTCCAAACTTGGCCATTTTTGCTTTTAACCGAAAAAGACTGGTCTTGAATATAGTGAGTCAATGTGTATTGACTGGGCTGCTCTAATGCGGCTAGATAAATGGCGGGCTTAACCAAGGAGCCGATAGGTCGCACAGCATCTAAGGCACGATTAAAACCTGCATAGCGCGGCAAACGACTGCCTAACAGCGCCAGCACTTCACCACTTTCAGGATTGCTGACCAGCATCGCTGACTCCACGTCATCAATACCCCGACGGCCAGCCAGCTGTTTATAAGTTTGCGCCAAGGCCTCCTCAGCTTTACGCTGCAAGATTGGATCAAAACTGGTAAAAATGCGCAGACCTTCTTCAGTTAAGTCTTGATCACGATAGTCTTCACGTAACTGGCGCTTAACCAGATCAACAAACCCAGGATAAGTGGTATTGGCAAGACTGCCACGCGTAGTAATACTCAACGGCTGCAGCTTGGCGTGGTTCGCCTGTTCGAGTGCCACCACACCCTGCTCGGCTAATAAATCAATCACCAAATTGCGCCGTTCAAGGGCACGTTCCGGCTGACGACGTGGATTATAGTAAGACGGCCCCTTAACCATGCCGACCAACAGCGCCACTTGATGTAACTTCAACTCGGCCAATGGCTGACTGAAGAAATACTGACTGGCCAAACCAAACCCATGCACCGCACGCTGCCCGTCTTGACCTAAAAAGACCTCATTGAGGTAAGCCTCTAAGATCTCTTCTTTGTTGTAATGCACTTCAATCAGAATCGACATCAAAGCTTCAGTGACTTTACGGGTCAATGTACGCTCGTTACTGAGGAAAAAGTTTTTCACCAACTGCTGAGTCAGCGTACTGCCACCTTGACGTAAAGAACCTGATGAAGTGTTCACCCATAATGCGCGCGCGATGGACTTTAACGAAACACCATGGTGCGTATAGAAGTCTCGATCTTCTACGGCAATCAGGGCTTGCGGCAATAAGTCAGGCACTTGCTCTAAGCGAATTAAGATACGATCTTCTTTGTGCGCCGGGTATAAACCGCCCACCACTAAAGGCTCTAGGCGCGCCACAGCAAGGGGATTACCATTGATTTGCGCTAAGCTTGCCACGCTATTGCCAGAAAAACGCACACGCAACGCTTGCGCAGGCTCGGCACCTTCATAAAACTGAAAGCCCCGCGTATGCAGCTCAACGGTATTACCATTAATCGATACCGCACCCGCACTTTTTGCCGAAGACTCATTGCGGTAACCTAAAGCATTCAACTCAACCAGAAGGTCTTGTTTGTTCAGCTTTTGCCCAGCAAACAATTCCAAAGGTCGTGCATACACTTTGGCGGGTACTGTCCAGCGTTTGCCGGAGAATTTCTCTTGCACAATGGCATCTAAGTACATCAGCACGCCAGCCAGCACTACAACAGCAACCATGGACAGCTTAACAAACAAGCCTAACCAGCTGCCTGAAGCCTTTTTTTTACGCTGACGGGCGGTCTTTTTAGAAGATCGAGACGTTGATTTTTGAGTCATACTACTAATTATACCTGTTTTGTTTCAGTTCAAAATGCATCTTGTTATAGTTTGCACTGTTGCCCACAGTTGCCATAATGAAGGCATTATTTTATTACTCTGAAGGATCTCCTGTGACTCAAGCCCTGATTGCCGCCTTACAAAACCCTGATATTTTCCCGCATCCCATTGAAGAATTTCAGGTCATCGAAACGCATATCTCTTGGGTCATCCTGACGGGCCCTTATGCGTATAAAATCAAAAAAGCCGTTAACTTTGGCTTTTTAGACTTCACTGATATTGCTGCGCGTCAGCATTTTTGCAATGAAGAAGTCCGTCTTAACCAGCGCTTAACTGAGGGCCTGTACCTCAACGTTGTGGCGATTACCGGCTCGATTGACGCGCCTCGACTCGACGGTGACGGTCCAGTGATTGAGTACGCGGTTAAAATGCGTCAATTCCCGCAAACCCAGTTACTGGGTGATATGCAAAAACGCGGCGAACTGTGCGAAACCCATATTGACGCGCTGGCTAAACAAATTGCCCGCTTCCACCATGAAGCACCTCGCGTACCTGCGGAACATGCGCTGGGCGATCCGTTCGCAATTATGGCACCAATTCGGCAAAACTTTGAGCAAATCCGTCCGTTACTGAGCGAACCAGCTGATTTACAACAGTTGGATGCGCTAGAAGCCTGGGCAGAAGACAGTTTTACCCGTTTACTCCCCCTATTAGAACAACGCCGCCATAATGGTTCAATTCGCGAGTGTCATGGTGATATTCACTTAGGCAACGCCACCTTACTTGACGGTGAAGTGGTGCTGTTTGACTGCATCGAGTTTAACGAACCCTTCCGCTTAATCGATGTGGCATCAGATGCAGCGTTTTTGGCGATGGACTTAGAAGACCGCGGCCTTAAGCCTTTAGCCCGTCGTTTTGTCAATGCCTGGCTGGAATTGACCGGTGACTATCAAGCCATGCCACTGATCAGTTTCTACAAAGCCTATCGCGCCATGGTGCGCGGTAAAGTCAACTTGTTCCGTCTTGGCCAAGAAACTGACCCCGTACAACGAGCCGTGATTGTTCGCCAATACCGCAGCTATGCAAATTTAGCGGAAAGCTATTGTGCAATTCCATCACGCTTACTGGCCATTACCCACGGCGTGTCTGCCGTTGGTAAAAGCTATGTAGCCATGCGTTTAGTCGAAGCTTTAGGTGCGCTACGTTTTCGCTCTGACGTTGAGCGCAAGCGCTTATTTGGCGAACAAGACAGTGAGCAGCAAAACACCTTGGGTGGCGGCATTTACAATCCCAACGCCAGTGCCGCCACCTATCAACGTCTGCATGCCCTGGCGGCCGAAGCCTTGCAAGCGGGCTTCCCTGCCGTGATTGATGCCACCTACTTAAAATCCGAGCAGCGCCATGATGCGTGGCAGATTGCTGAAAACACCGGCACCCCCTTCTTAATTCTCGACTGCCAAGCACCTGACGAAGTGGTCGCCACTTGGCTGAAGCAACGTCAAGCCGAAGGTTTAGACCCGTCCGACGCCACCGCTGAAGTGATTTTGGCACAACGTGCGCACTTAGAACCGCTCAGCGCTACCGAAGTGGCACAAAGTTACCGTGTTGATACGCATGATGCGGCCACGTTAGATACGCTGATCAGTCAAATTCGTAAGCGCTTACCGGGCTTATAATGTAAGCAAACCCTTGGCTGTGTCGTGCGCGACGCAGCCAAGGCTAAATTAGGATTCAAGTGCCAGCCAATCAGCGCACACCTTGTCTTTGTTTAATGCCAACCACTGCAAGGCAATAATGCTTGCAGCATTATCAATACGCCCATCTTGTATGGCTTGTAAGGCTGCAGCAAAGGGCCACACATGCACACGAATATCTTCGCCTTCCTCCGCCACACCAAAAACCCCGCCCACACCCTCGGTCGAACAGCGCCCAACATAGAGATAGACACGCTCATCTGACCCCCCAGGTGACGGATAGTAATTCATCACCGGCAACAGCTCATGCAAGACTAGATCAGCTTCTTCACGGGCCTCACGACGCGCCACTTCTTGCGGCTGTTCATCAGTGTCAATCAGACCTGCCACAATTTCCAGCAACCAAGGTTCTGGACTTTTATCCAAGGCACCGATCCGAAACTGCTCAACCAAGACCACTGAATCAGTTTTTGGATCATAGGGCAGCACACACACCGCATCGGGCCGCACAAAGAGTTCGCGACTGATGCTTGGCCCCATGCCTCCGGCAAATAAACGATGTTTCAGGTGCAGGCGATCAAGCCGGTAAAAGCCTTGAAAACAGCGTTCACGCTGCTCAACTAGCACATCATCCTCACGCGTCATACTTCGTTCAGTCATCTATTTGTTCCCATAAAAAACGGCCCTTTAAGGCCGCCTTTTATACCACTAAAACACTTAAAGCTGTTTGTAGATCAGCGAACCTTCCTCACGGAAACGTTCAGCTTGCTGTTTAAAACCTGCTTCGATCGCTTTTTGCTCATCGGTTAAACCGTGCTCTTTAGCATACTGACGGACGTCTTGAGTAATTTTCATTGAGCAGAACTTAGGGCCGCACATGGAGCAAAAATGCGCCACTTTGGCTGAATCTTTGGGCAAGGTTTCATCATGGAAAGCGCGCGCCGTATCAGGATCTAGGCCTAAGTTAAACTGATCTTCCCAACGGAACTCAAAGCGCGCCTTACTTAAGGCATCATCGCGTAATTGCGCACCTGGGTGGCCTTTAGCCAAGTCTGCGGCATGCGCAGCAATCTTGTAGGTGATAATACCCGTTTTCACATCATCCTTATTGGGCAAACCTAAATGCTCTTTGGGCGTCACATAGCAGAGCATGGCACAGCCGTACCAGGCAATCATTGCCGCACCAATCCCTGAGGTAATGTGATCATAGCCTGGCGCTATATCTGTAGTTAATGGGCCCAGCGTATAAAAGGGAGCTTCATCACAGCACGCCAGTTGCTTGTCCATATTTTCTTTAATCATATGCATGGGCACATGGCCTGGGCCTTCAATAAAGCACTGCACATCATGCTGCCAAGCAATCTTAGTCAACTCACCGAGCGTTTCTAACTCAGCAAACTGGGCGGCATCATTGGCATCGGCAATCGAGCCGGGGCGCAAACCATCACCCAAGGAGAAGCTGACATCATAGGCCTTCATGATCTCGCAGATATCTTCAAAATGCGTATAGAGAAAATTTTCTTGGTGGTGGGCTAAACACCACTTGGCCATAATAGAGCCACCACGGGAAACAATACCGGTCACACGCTTGGCCGTCAGGGGGACATAACGCAGTAAGACACCCGCGTGAATGGTGAAATAATCTACGCCCTGCTCGGCTTGTTCAATCAAGGTATCGCGGAACACTTCCCAAGTCAGGTCTTCGGCAATCCCATTGACTTTTTCCAAGGCCTGATAAATCGGCACTGTGCCGACTGGAACCGGCGAGTTACGCACAATCCACTCACGGGTTTCATGGATATTTTTACCCGTAGACAAATCCATAATGGTGTCTGAGCCCCAACGAATCCCCCATGTCAGCTTGGCCACTTCTTCTTCGATCGATGAACCCAGCGCGCTATTGCCAATATTGCCGTTAATCTTGACCAGAAAATTACGGCCTAAAATCATCGGCTCCAGTTCAGGGTGATTGATATTGGCGGGGATAATCGCACGGCCACGGGCAATTTCTGAGCGCACAAATTCAGGGGTAATCTCTTTAGGGATACTGGCACCAAAGCTGTGTCCGCGATGCTGGCTCTCTAACAGGCCGGCATCACGGGCTTTTTCCAGTTTTAGATTTTCACGAATCGCCACATACTCCATTTCTGGGGTAATAATGCCTTGGCGCGCATAGTGCATTTGTGTGACGTTTTTGCCTGCTTTAGCGCGACGCGGGTTGCGGATAGCGGCAAAACGCATGTGACTCAACTCTGGATTATCTAAGCGCGCTTGGCTAAAGCTTGAGCTGAGCCCGCTCAGGATTTCAGTATCAGCGCGCTCGGCAATCCAACTGCTGCGCAGGTCCGCTAAGCCTTTGCGTACATCAATCTTTACACTGGGATCGCTATAGGGACCTGAGGTGTCATAGACGAACACCGGTGCGTGCTCTTCAATACCTTCATCGGTTTGGGTGGGCGTCAGGCTGATTTCGCGCATGGGCACGAGAATATCAGGGCGTGAACCTTGCACATAAATTTTGCGCGAATTGGGAAAGGGCTGAATCGATTGCGGGTCGACTTGAGCGGTATCACTGAGATGCTGCGAGGGGGCTTGATTCATGCTATTGGCTCTCCAAAATACACCATAAAGTGTCGGGGGAACCAACGGACAAAGGCAGGTCGGCCTTACGGCCAACTTATCTTGTTCCCTACGCGAGTATGAGCTCGATCAGGTTCAACGGGATCCGGTTTAACCGATCTCAGCTCTATTCAGAGCACCCCGACAAGAAACAGCCAACAGTCTACCCAGTACACAAGATAAACTGCAAGCACACTCGACTAAGCGCTAAGCTGTCGCCTGCCTTAAACAATCGTAGCGCATGCTTGACCGACTTAGTGATCAGCCGTAGCCTTAAGCAGATTTCTCTTTGCAAAACTTAGGATACTGATGATGCGTGTACTGTCGCTTACTTTTGCTATAGCTACAGTTTTGGGATCGGCCGCTTATGCAGCACCGCTCAGCCAAGACAAAGTGAACCTGCTGGATGTCTACCAACTCGCCGTTGATAACAATGCAGACTTAGCCGCCGCGCATGCTGATTACCAAGCGCAGAGCGAGCGTGTGCCGCAAGCACGTGCCGGTTTATTACCGCAAATAGGCGCCGGTGCCAGCAACTCAAGCAATCGCAGCAAGGTCGATACCACAACCAGCTCCCAATCCGCTTCACGCAGTGGCGTGGTCTATCAAGCCAGCCTCAGCCAGCCATTATTTCGTTTAGACCGCTGGTATCAATTACAGGCGGCGCAAGCCAGCAACGAGCAATCGGCATTAGAGTTATCAGCCATTGAGCAAAACCTTATTTTGCAAAGCTCTGAAGTCTATTTTGCAGTGCTGCGCGCACAAGATAACCTAGCCGCCAGTCGCGCGGAAGAATCAGCCTTTAAACGTCAGTTCGATCTGGCCAACGAACGCTTTGATGTGGGTCTCTCTGACAAGACCGATGTCTTGCAAGCGCAAGCCGCTTATGATGCCGCGCGCGCTAATCGTCTGGTTGCAGAGCGCATGGTCAGTGATGCCTTTCAAGCGGTCAGCACTCTAACCAATGTGGACTTAGCTGCACTCGAAGGGGTAAAACACAGCCTGCCCATTCTTGCGCCGAGCCCCAATGATGCGAGCGCATGGGTCAATACTGCCAGCGAACAAAATCTTGGTTTACAGGCAATTAACTATGCTGTGCAAGCCGCACAAGACAGCGTTAAACAACGCAAGTCAGACCATGCGCCCACTGTGGATGCGGTGGCGCAGTATCAAAAAGGCGATAACGACAGCTTGGGGTTTGTAAATAGTGGCCAAAGCTCATTAATGGGCATGCCCAGATATAACGGCAACGCTGAGCAAAGCAGCATTGGTATACAGCTCAATATCCCGCTGTACACCGGCGGTATGACCAGCTCGCAAGTACGCGAAGGGGTCTATCGCTTAGATCAAGCCGAGCAAATGCGTGAAAGTCTACGCCGTAAAACGGTGCAAGATGCGCGCAATTTCCACCGCGCGGTAAATACCGATGTGGAACAAGTGCAGGCGCTGAAGCAAGCGATTATTTCTAGCCAGAGCGCAGTCGAAGCCACACAAATTGGTTACGATGTCGGTACGCGTAATATTGTCGATGTGTTAGATGCCCAGCGCTATCTGTATGCCGCAGTGCGTAACTACAACAATGCGCGCTACGACTACATTTTAAATAATCTACGCTTACAACAAACGGCTGGCACGCTCAGCCCAGATAACCTGCAAGCGTTATCGATCTATTTAAACCCCAACTACAACCCTGATAGCGACTTTTTACCGCCCGATTTAGATAAAGAAATCGAAGCCAATTTGCGCCGCCGCTAGCTCACAGCAGGCTGACGACCCACTAAGGCCGTCAGCCTAAGTTCCAGATGCAAATTAAGCCTGCGTTTACAGGCTTAAACGCATGGATAAGTCGATCGCTTTGACATCCTTAGTCAAAGTACCCAGCGAAATATAATCCACCCCGGTCTCAGCGATCGCACGAATGGTCTGCTCATTGACACCGCCTGATGCTTCTAGCTTGGCTTGTGAAGCATTAAGTTGAACCGCAGTGCGCATATCCTCTAAGCTCAACTCATCCAGCATAATAATATCCGCGCCAGCGGCCAGTGCTTCACGCAGCTCAGCCAAGTTTTCCACCTCAACTTCAACCGGTTTACCCGGCGCAATTCGGTGTGCCGCGGCCACAGTCGCAGCAACACCACCACAGGCGGCAATATGGTTTTCTTTAATTAAAAAGGCATCATACAAACCCAAGCGATGGTTATGACAACCACCACAGGTCACCGCGTATTTTTGTGCAAGGCGTAAGCCGGGTAAAGTTTTCCGCGTATCCAGTAGTTTCACTGCAGTGCCGGTCACCATATCGGCAAAGTACTGACTGCGCGTGGCCACCGCCGACAAGCTCTGTAAGAAATTTAATGCGGCGCGCTCCCCGGTCAGCAAGGAGCGTGCCTTGCCTTGCAGTTCAAATAACACATCATTCGCCTGCACGCGCTGACCATCAGCCACCAGCCAACGCAGCTGCACACTGCTATCAACTTGACGAAATACTTCCGTGACCCAAGCCACCCCACTGATCACCGCTGGCTCACGCGTAATCACTTTAGCGCGAGCCAATTGCTCCGCCGGAATCAGCTGCGCGGTAATATCGCCCGAGCCCACGTCTTCCGCCAAGGCAATACGCACATTGGCTACAATTTCTGCGCTCAACTGCTCAAGTAAAAGATTGGCCATGCTCTGCTCCTCGATAAATTGCCATCATTATAAAGCCTTAGCCCTGCATTAGTAGCATGACTCGCGCTATGCAGGGAAAAACGCCATGCTTTAAGCACTTTAAAAGACACATGAGAGGACTGGCCCAGGTGCCAAAATAATGCAGTACTCGACTAAATCTGCTAGCACTGCCTCTTTAACCCAGATTCCCATGTAGAATTAGCGCCTACTTTATTCGCAGGATCACGCATGTTTCACGTCATTCTCTTTGAGCCAGAAATCCCACCCAATACCGGTAATATTATCCGTCTGTGTGCTAACGTAGGCTGCAGCTTGCACTTAATTGAACCGCTTGGTTTTGACTTTGACGACAAGCGTCTGCGCCGTGCGGGACTTGATTATCAAGAATTTGCGGAGGTAAAGCTGCACGCGAACCTGCAAGATTGCTTAGAGGCTTTGCAACAGCCACGCTTATTTGCCTTAAGTACAAAAGCCACACACAGCTATGCCGAGGTGACTTATCAAGATGGTGACGCGTTTATTTTTGGTCCAGAAACGCGCGGACTGCCTACAGAAATCCGCAATAGCATCCCAGCAGAGCAATTGCTGCGCTTACCCATGCGCGAAGGCTCACGCAGTTTAAATCTGTCCAATACCGTGGCGATTGCCGTGTATGAGGCCTGGCGTCAGTTGGATTTTGCTAAGCAGTAATAAAAACACCCCGACACGCGTTAAGCCTGTACGGGGTGTTGAGTCGCAACTAAACGCTTTACAGCAATAAGCTACGGATTTCGGCTAATAACTCACTGAGACGTCGAGTGAAGTGCGCTGCAGCGGCGCCATTAATCACACGGTGATCATAGGACAGTGACAAGGGCAGCATCAGGCGTGGATCAAAACCCTCGCCATTCCACACCGGTTGCATGGTCGCCCGTGAGACACCGAGAATAGCCACTTCAGGTGCATTGACAATCGGCGTAAAGCCGGTGCCGCCAATGTGCCCTAAGCTGGAAATCGTAAAGCACGCGCCTTGCATCTGCTCAGCACTGAGCTTTTTATTGCGTGCTTTATCCGCCAACTCAGCCGCTTCGGCAGACAATTGCAGCAAGCTCTTCTGATTGACATCACGAATCACTGGCACCAACAGCCCTTCAGGGGTATCGACAGCAAAGCCTAAATGCACATACTTCTTGCGAATCAATGCTTTGCCGCTCGGCGCTAGCGAACTATTGAAATCTGGCATTTCTTGTAGCAGATGCGCACAAGCTTTCAATAAGAACGGCAGTATCGTCAGCTTCACTCCCGCTTTTTCCGCAACAGCTTTTTGACTGACGCGAAACGCTTCTAAATCGGTAATATCCGCCGATTCAAACTGAGTCACATGCGGCACATTCAGCCAACTGCGGTGCAAGTTTAATGCGCCGATTTGCTGTAAGCGGGTCATCGCTACTTCTTCGATCTCACCGAAGCGAGCAAAGTCTATTTCAGGAATTGGCGGAATACCGCTGCCCTGCTCAACAGTGCTACTGCTTTGTTTACTCAGAGCGGTTTGCACATAGGCATGCACGTCTTCTTTAACCAGACGTTGATGCGGGCCACTGGCGGTAACTAAACCAAGGTCCACACCAAACTCACGCGCCAACTTACGTACCGCAGGACCGGCATGTACCACGGTCGTTTTGCGTTTATCTGGACTTGGTGCGGTTACAGGTGCCACGGACACTGCGGCACTCGGCTTGGCTGCCACAGCAGATTCAGCAGCAGCGGCGGGAGCAGCAGCGGCAACAGGTGCCACAGCTGCAGGCGCCTGACTGACCGCCGCTTGTGCGACTTTGACCTTAAAGATTAAGTCACCGGTACCGACTTCTGCATCTAGACGGACCAACACTTCAACCACTTCACCACTGACTGGCGAAGGGATTTCCATACTGGCTTTATCCGACTCTAAGGTGAGCAGCGATTGCTCTTCAGTAATCTGATCACCCACGGCCACCAGCAGCTCAATCACCCGCGCTTTACCAGAGGAGCCAATATCTGGCACATGGATGTCTTCAACAATATTCTCTGCCGCCACCTCGGCCACACTGGACACAGCAGCGGCTTGCGCGACGGGTGCTGCAGCTGCGGCAACAGGCTCAGCGTTATCTTCGGCAACAGGTGCGGCCGCGTCTTCTTCCACCTCAAGTTCTAATAAAGCATCGCCTTCTTTAAGGCGATCGCCCAGTTTGACCGCTAAACTTGTAATCACTCCAGCTTTAGGCGCTGGAATTTCCATACTGGCTTTATCCGACTCAAGCGTCAGCAAACTCTGCTCCGCCTCAATGCGGTCGCCCACTTTTACAAATAACTCAATCACCTCACCCTCACCGGTGCCGATGTCGGGTACGCGAATTAATTCACTCATCGTCGCTCTCCTCAGCAGTCCAGTGGGTTAGGTTTATTGGCATCGATACCAAATTTCTGCATGGCATCAAGCATCACTTGCACATCCATTTGGCCTTGAGCAACTAAGCCTTCTAACGCCGCCAACACCACCCAGTAACGGTCCACTTCAAAGAAGTGACGTAGTTTTTTACGTGAGTCACTGCGACCAAAACCATCAGTGCCCAACACTTTGTACTGGTCTTGCGGCACCCATTGGCGCACTTGATCAGCATACAACTTCATGTAATCGGTTGATGCCACCACGGGCCCACGACGATCCTGCAAGCAATTTTCAATATGCGACAGGCGCGCAGTTTCACGCGGATGCAAACGGTTCCAGCGCTCAGCGTCTAAGCAATCACGACGTAATTCGTTAAAGCTGGTGACACTCCAGACATCAGCGCCCACACCAAATTCATCACGGAGGATTTTTGCGGCTTCGCGTACTTCAAGCAAAATCGTACCGCTACCTAATAGCTGTACATGCAAATCACTGCTGCGTTTATCTTCTTCAAGCAAGTACATACCGCGAACAATATCGGCCTCAATACCCTCACGCTCAGGCATTGCCGGTTGCTCGTAAGCTTCGTTCATCATGGTGATGTAGTAGTAACGATCATTTTGTAGCTCAAGCATTTGATAAATGCCTTCGCGAATAATCACCGCCATTTCGTAGCCGTAGGTTGGATCATAAGTATGGCAGTTCGGAATGGTGCCCGCCAAAATATGACTGTGACCATCTTGGTGCTGCAAGCCTTCACCGTTGAGCGTGGTGCGCCCTGCAGTACCTCCCATCAAGAAACCACGAGCACGAATATCACCTGAGGCCCAGGCTAAGTCACCAATACGTTGGAAGCCAAACATCGAATAGAACGCATAGAAAGGTAGCATCGGCTGATTGTGATTACTGTAGGCTGTTGCCGCAGCAATCCACGCCGACATCGCACCCGCTTCGGTGATGCCTTCTTCAAGGATTTGGCCTTTTTTGTCTTCCTTGTAATACATCACTTGGCCATGGTCGACCGGCTGATACAGTTGACCGACTGCCGAATAAATACCCAACTGACGGAACATACCTTCCATACCAAAGGTACGCGCTTCATCGGGTACGATGGGTACGATACGTTTACCTAAGTCTTTATCTTTGAGTAATTGCGCCAAAATACGCACAAACACCATGGTCGTGGAAACTTCACGATCACCACTGCCATCCAGAATACTTTTCAAGGTTTCCAGTGACGGCGTTGGAATACTGATACTTTTCATGCGGCGCTGCGGTACAAAACCACCGAGTTTTTCACGTCGCTCTTGCAGATAACGCATCTCTGGACTGTTTTCTGCAGGACGATAGAACGGCAAGCTTTCTAAGTTCTCATCACTCACTGGAATATTAAAACGGTCTCTAAAGCCTTTGAGGCTGGCTAAGTCAACTTTCTTCACGTTGTGAGCAATGTTTTGCGCTTCACCGGTACCGGTGCCATAACCTTTAATGGTTTTTGCCAAGATCACCGTGGGCTGACCGGTATGGTTAACCGCAGCATGATAGGCGGCATACACTTTAAACGGGTCATGACCACCACGATTGAGGCTCCATACCTCATCATCGGTTAGATCAGACACCATCTCGGCTAAGCGTGGATCAGCACCAAAGAAGTCTTTACGGACAAAGGCACCATCATTGGCTTTATAGTTTTGATAATCACCATCCAATGCTTCATCCATACGACGCTGCATGACACCTTCAGTGTCTTTGGCAAACAGTGGATCCCATAAGCGGCCCCATAGAACTTTAATAACGTTCCACTCAGCGCCACGGAAGTTACCTTCCAACTCTTGGATAATTTTGCCGTTACCGCGCACGGGGCCATCTAAGCGCTGCAAGTTACAGTTGATCACAAAAATCAGGTTGTCGAGTTTTTCACGACCGGCCAAAGAAATCGCACCCAGCGATTCTGGCTCATCGGTTTCACCATCACCTAAGAAGCACCAGATTTTTTGCTTGCCCGGTTCAATAAAACCACGGTGTTCAAGGTATTTCATAAAACGCGCTTGGTAAATCGCTTGAATTGGGCCTAAACCCATCGACACCGTTGGGAACTGCCAGTAGTCCGGCATCAGCCAAGGATGCGGGTACGATGACAAGCCTTCGCCATCAGTTTCGCGACGGAAATGATCCAATTGCTCTTCAGTGATACGCCCTTCTAAAAAAGAACGCGCATACACGCCAGGCGAAGCATGCCCTTGGAAATAAATTAAGTCACCCCCATGTTCTTCGGTCGGTGCTTTAAAAAAATAGTTAAAACCAATGTCATACAAGGTCGCACTGGAGGCAAAGGTGGCAATATGTCCACCTAAGTCGGGGTCGGCTTGGTTAGCACGCATCACCATGGCCAAAGCATTCCAGCGCACTAAAGAACGAATGCGGCGTTCCATAAATAAATCGCCAGGCATGCGTGCTTCATGGGTAACCGGAATAGTATTGCGATAAGGGGTTGTAATGGCATGCGGTAAACGCGTGCCGCTGCGACTGGCCAGCTCGCCTAAACGCGATAAAATATAATGAACGCGTTCTTCGCCTTCGTGCGCCTGGACAGAATCCAAGGCGTCCAGCCATTCTTGTGTTTCTACCGGATCAAGATCTTGCATGTTTTGCTCCCGAACAAAGGGTCTATTGATGATAAGACCTATACGTGCTTCATGTCTTGTGAACAGTCAGCCCATGGCACTGCAAAGTCATAGTATTTTTCCTTTATGTAGTTTTACTACAAAACAACACGCAAGTCAGCATCTATTCACTACATCTTTTGGCCAAGTGCTTTTTTTGCACACACCATACTCAGCGGATTTAAGGTATCTTTACGAACATTCTTAGCGTGACAATATTCAGGATCTCGCATGACCCCTCTGTTACTGGATACGATCCCCTCTAGCTTGTTGTTTTTGCAACAAAGAGCACAGCGCGAATGGGCGCACGCCCTGCAAGATCAACAGATTACTAACCCCTTATGGCCAGAAAGCCGCTATCAGGCGTTTATTCGCGTGTGCAGCCTCAGCGATTTTGTCCTCAGCCAAGCGATTCGAGATCCGCAAATGTTGATCGACCTGGTCGCCTCAGGGCAACTGGATCGCACCTTAGTGCCCGGTGAAACGCGCTATCAACTCAATGAGCGCTTGCTCGACTGCCCTGATGAGGCCAGCCTATTAGTGCACTTGCGCCAATACCGTAACCGCCAACAGGTACGGATTATCTGGCGCGATTTAATGCGTCAATCTGAACTGAGCGAAACCTGTCGCGATCTTTCCGCCATGGCCGATGCCTGTATTGATTTAGCCTACCACTGGCTGTATCAACAACACTGCCAACTATTTGGCACGCCAATTGGACGTTACAGCAAACATCCGCAGCAACTGGTAATTCTCGGTATGGGCAAGTTGGGCGCCTATGAGCTGAACCTCTCCTCGGATGTGGATTTAATTTTTACCTACCCCGAAGGCGGTGAAACCGAAGGCGCGAAACGCAGCTTGGATAATCAAGAATTTTTTACCCGTCTTGGCCAGAAGCTGATTAAAGCGCTGGACACCATCACCGAAGATGGTTTTACCTTTCGTGTCGATATGCGCCTGCGTCCCTATGGCTCCGGTGGTCCGCTGGTCTACAGTTTCAATGCAATAGAGCAGTACTACCAGAATCAAGGGCGGGATTGGGAGCGCTACGCGATGATTAAAGCGCGCGTAGTGGGCGGTGATCAAAATACTGGGGCCAGCTTATTGCGCATCTTGCGCCCCTTTGTCTATCGACGCTATCTAGACTTCTCGGCGATTGAAGCGCTGCGCTCAATGAAACAGTTGATCCAACAAGAAGTGCGGCGCAAAGATATGGATGACAATATCAAGTTGGGCTCTGGCGGGATTCGTGAAGTAGAATTTATCGCACAAGCCTTTCAGTTAATTCACGGCGGACGTGATTTAAGCCTGCAACAACGGCCCTTACTGAATATTCTAGATACACTAGCAGCGCAAGGTTATATGCCCTCCTCGGATGTAACCGAACTCAAAGATGCTTATCGCTTCTTGCGTTACACCGAACATGCCCTGCAAGCGGTGGCTGATTTACAAACGCAAAGTCTGCCAGATACGGCGCAAGAGCAAGCGCGTTTGGCCTTTATGATGGGCTTTAACGATTGGACGACGTTTGTCGGACAGTTGATGTATTGGCGCAAACGCATTGAACATCATTTCCGCGATATTATTGCAGATCCCGATGATGACGAAGACGAGTGCATTGGCGGTGAATGGTTACCGGTTTGGGAAGACACCATTGCCGTAGAAAGCATTTATCAGCAACTGAGCGAGGCCGGCTATCAAGACAGCCATGCGGCGTGGCAACGCATCGTACAATTGCGCGAAAGCAGCCAAGTACGCGCCATGCAGCGTGTGGGGCGTGAACGTCTGGATGCCTTTATGCCGCGCTTTTTATCGCAAGCCATTGAGCACGACAATCCTGATCTAGTACTGGAGCGGGTGTTACCGCTGATTGAAGCGGTGGCGCGGCGCTCGGCTTATCTGGTGTTACTCACCGAAAACCCCGGCGCATTACTCCGAGTGATCAGCCTCTGCGCAGCCAGTCCATGGATTGCCGAGCAACTGAGCCGTTTCCCTGCACTGCTGGATGAGTTACTCAATGAAGGACGCTTATACCGCCCACCCTTGGCCCCTGAGTTAACCGCCGAACTGCGCGAGCATTTACTGCGCATTCCAGAGGAAGACCTTGAGCAACAAATGAATGCCCTGCGCCACTTTAAACTGGCGCACCGCTTACGTGTCGCCGCCTCGGAAATTGCTGGCACATTACCCTTGATGAAAGTCAGTGATTATCTGACCTGGCTGGCCGAAGCGATTCTTGAGCAGGCCTTGCACTTGGTGTGGCATGAAATGGTGCGCAAACATGGCATGCCGCAGCGCATGGACGGCAGCCGTAGTGAGTTGGACTTTATTGTGATTGGCTATGGCAAACTGGGCGGGATTGAGCTGGGTCATGGCTCGGATCTGGATCTGGTGTTTATTTACGATTGCGACCCTTTGGCCGAAACAGATGGTCCGCGCCCAGTGGATGGCGCACAGTTTTATACGCGTCTAGGCCAGCGTATTATTTCCATGCTGACCACGCGCACCACCGCTGGTGGTCTGTACGATGTGGATATGCGTCTTAGACCCAGTGGTGATGCAGGCTTGTTGGCCAGCTCACTGAGTGCCTTTGCCCGCTATCAAGAAGAACAAGCCTGGACTTGGGAGCACCAAGCGCTGATACGCGCGCGCGTATTGGTCGGCAGCCCCGCCTTAACCGAGCAATTTAACCAAGTGCGCCTGAATGTTTTAGGCCGCCAGCGCAGCTTGCCGGTTTTGCAAGAGGAAGTCAGCGAAATGCGCGCCAAAATGCGGCATAATCATGGGACTCAGATCACCCGAGGTGGTTTAGGCCAAAATGCATTCAATAGTGATGTGCCATTTGATCTAAAGCAGGATGCTGGTGGTATCGTTGACATCGAATTTATGGTGCAATATGCCGTTCTAGCTTGGTCATGGCAATATCCACAACTGGTAACCTATACCGACAACATCCGTATTCTTGACGGTCTCGGCGCAGAAAACCTGTTTAGCGCGGATCATGTCCGCATGCTGCAGGAGGCTTACAAAGCCTATCGTGCTGCGGCCCACCGTCTGGCCCTGCAAAAGCAGCAAGGCGTGGTTGAAGGCAATCTATTTGTAGACGAGCGTCACGCAGTGATGGGCGTCTGGCAAGAGCTGGGCTTGAGTTATCTGTAATTGGTTTTTTAATATTATTTTCAGGAGCACGCAACAATGTCGATGGCTGATCGTGATGGTGTTATTTGGTATGACGGTGAAATGGTTGAATGGCGTAATGCAACCACTCACGTTCTGACTCACTCATTACACTACGGCATGGGTGTCTTTGAAGGCATTCGCGCTTATAAAACGCCACAAGGTACGGCAATTTTCCGCTTACAAGCACACACTGATCGTCTGTTTGAATCAGCGCATATTATGGGCATGAAGATCCCTTTCACTAAAGAAGAGATCAACCAAGCAATCATCGCGTCAGTGCGTGACAACAAACTGGACAGCGCGTATATCCGTCCTTTAGCGTTTTATGGCTCAGAAGGTATGGGTATCCGTGCTGACAATCTAAAAGTACATATGATTGTCGCAGCATGGCACTGGGGTGCTTATATGGGCGAAGAAGCCTTGAAAACAGGCATTAAGATTCGCACCAGTTCCTTCACCCGCCACCATGTGAATATCACTATGACCCGTGCTAAATCCAGCGGTGCTTATGTGAACTCAATGTTAGCCCTGCAAGAAGCGGTATCTGCCGGCGCTGATGAAGCGATGCTGCTTGATCCAGAAGGCTATGTGGCTGAAGGGTCTGGCGAAAACATCTTTATCGTGAAAAATGGTGTGATTTATACGCCGGAAGTCACTGCCTGCTTAAATGGTATTACGCGTAACACCATTTTGACCTTGGCTAAAGCGCGCGGTATCGAAATCGTAGAAAAACGTATTACCCGTGATGAAGTTTATATCGCTGATGAAGCCTTCTTTACCGGTACTGCCGCAGAAGTGACACCCATCCGCGAAGTCGATGGCCGTCAAATCGGTATCGGCAGCCGCGGCCCAATCACTGAAGTGCTGCAAAAAGCCTACTTTGATTTAGTCTCTGGGCAAACTGAAGAGCACGCAGAATGGCGGACTCTGGTTAACTAATCCCTAACCACTGCTGGCCCATTAAAAAGCCCGTTGAAAATAACTTTTCGCGGGCTTTTTTGTGTCTGCCTGTTTTTATCTGGCTTAGGGTTTTAAGCTTTTCTTGGCATAAACATCATAACGGCTGGATTTGCCATCCACACTATAGGTCGGTGGTGTTCCGGCAATCGCCGGTGCTTTACGCGGACGTTTAACCACCACGCGATGGGTAGCCAAAGCCAAGGCTGCCACCAGCAAATCGGGCGCATCGGCATCGGCGCCGACCAAAGGTTTAAATAAGCGCATCTCTTTTTTCACCAGTGCGCTTTTATCGCGACTGGGAAACATCGGATCCAGATGAATCACCTGCGGCGCCTCTGCTGTCCAGGCCGACATCAATTCAATAGCATCACCGACCAATAATGGCATGCGCTGCACAATGACGGCCACCGCTGCATCAAGGCGCGCACGGCGCAAACCATCAGCCAGTAAGGCAGCAACAATGGGGTTGCGCTCAATCATATGCACCTGACAACCTAAGCAGGCTAAAACAAAGGCATCGCGCCCCAAACCTGCCGTGGCATCTAAAATCGTCGGGCGCACACCCGGCTGAATACCTACCGCTTTAGCAATCATCTGCCCACTGCCGCCACCAAATTGGCGACGATGCGCCAGTGCGCCTTCAATAAAATCGACACGAAGGGGACCTGGCGCATCAGCACTTAAGTCCTGCAGTTGCAAGCCATCCGCACTGACTTGCAAGGCAAACTCGGCCTCAGCTTCGAACGGTAAGTTTAAATCCTGTGCCCACTGCGCGGCGACATACTGATCGCTGGCAGTCAGAGGATCAACACGGATCAACACAGAGGTGGTTAAGCTTAAGTCTGACATTAAACGGATCTATCAACTCTATTAAGACTGCTTGGGTGTGGCCACTTGATCGCGCAGGTAAATGGGTTGCGCCTGCTGCGCGCAAATGGCTTCACCACGCCGCCACATGCCTTGTGCAAGGGTTAAAATATCCTCGGCATGCGGGAGTAATTGTCGATCACTGCCGTACACCGGCACGGCAATACGCCCAGCATAGGCGTGCCAGCCTGTGCCTGCGGCAAACCATTCACCCTCAGCGCTGCGTGGCAACTCAGCCCGTTCTGGGGCCAGCACCGCTTCCAGACCTTGCAAGTGCACCTCGCCATCCTTCAGGCTATAGCAACCCCAGTAGACTTCATCCATACGCGCATCAATCGCCACCGCAACCTGCTTAGCTCCTTGTTCACGACACGCACGCTGGGCAATCGCTGCAAGGTTGGACACCGGCAATACCGGGCACTTAAGCGCAAACGCCAAGCCTTGCACCACACCCACAGCTATGCGTAAACCGGTAAAGGCACCAGGTCCTCGGCCAAAGGCAATCGCCTCCACTGCAGTTTTAGCAATACCCGCTTCGGCCAGCACTTGGCTAATCATCGGCAAAATAGATTGTGCATGTAAACGGGGAATGACCGCGTAGCGGCTGAAGACTTGACCATTGTGTAATAACGCAACAGAACAAGCTTCAGTGGCCGTATCCAGCGCCAGTAAAGTCGTCATGGTTTATCATCGAATAATTAAAAACAGAATTGTAACAGGCAGGCTGCTAACAGGGGAATTTTGAGCGAAAAACAAACAAGAATACATTCGCTATAACATTGAGCAGACTCACTGCGACAACGAATGTATTCCTTAATTCCGACTTAGTTTAAGGCAGCCAAGACCTGTGCCGTAATCTGCTCCACTGTACCGACACCTGGAATAGCGCTGTATTTTGGTGTGCCATTAGCCGCAGCTAGATCTTGATAGAAGGCCACCAAAGGTTTGGTTTGTGAGTGATACACAGATAAACGGTGACGTACGGTGTCTTCTTTATCATCTTCACGCTGAATTAAGTCTTCACCGGTTTCATCATCTTTACCAGCCACTTTGGGTGGATTGTGCAAGTCATGATAGGTACGACCTGAAGCAGGGTGCATACGGCGACCAGCAATACGAGCAACAATTTCCTCGTCTTCCACAGCAATTTCAATCACATGATCGATTTCAACACCGGCGTCGCGCAGTGCTTCTGCTTGTGGAATAGTGCGAGGAAAGCCATCAAACAAAAAGCCATTGACGCAGTCATCTGCAGTAATACGCTGTTTAATCAGATCAATAATGATCTCATCTGACACCAAACCGCCAGTCGCCATCACGTTTTTAACTTTTAAACCCAATGGGCTTTCTGCTTTCACTGCGGCACGCAGCATATCGCCAGTAGAAATTTGAGGGATGGCAAATTTTTTCGTAATAAATCCAGCTTGTGTACCTTTTCCGGCACCCGGTGCCCCTAACAAAATTACGCGCATTTTTGTGCTCCTATATCAGTATTATTATCGTAAAAACATTTCACACAGCAGCAATACAGCCGCGGCGTAGATTAAAAATGAGCGGCCTGCTAAAGCCCAAAAGCGACCAAGATACACATCAGCCTTTAGTCGCACAAGAAAAATTATCAAGATTGGCGGGTAAAGCAAGTCCATCCAGCACTGTTTATTCTACAACAGCATAACCCCAATTGGCCGGCACGGTTCGCTCTGCAGCCCAATGTCGCAGGGTCGTCCGTTCTGCTGCCATCAGCACGGATAAGGGCATCCTGCGGTGCAACCTTTGTGCGCCAAAAGCGATTGCTGCAGGTGCTCACTAACCGAACAAGCACGCAAATTGCTAACGCGCGGCACAGCCAGCGTGGTTAATGTGCCTCAGGTGCGCAACGCATCGCACCACTCAATCACAATTAAACGCAGCCACGCATCTAAAACCAGCGACCCATTTTTGCGATGATTTTGCCAGTGCTGCACCCATCAAAACATTATCAACGCTGGTGATTGCACGATCAGACAGCTAAACTCGAAGAATCTTACAACAAGCAGAGGTCTGTATTATGGATTGTTTGTTTTGCAAAATTGTTGCGGGTGAAATCCCTGCAAAAAAAATATACGAAGATGAACATGTCGTTGCCTTTCACGATATTGCCGGACAAGCACCTGTGCATTTTCTAGTGATTCCAAAAAAACATATCAGTCTGCTGACTGACTTAAGCGTTGATGATACGTTTTTAGCAGGACACATCCTCTACACGGCGCAACGCTTAGCCAAAGAGCAAGGCTGTGCCGAAGGCTTTCGTGTGGTGATGAACACCAACGACATGGGTGGGCAGACGGTTTATCATATTCATATGCATGTACTCGGCCAACGGCAGATGAGCTGGCCGCCAGGCTAGTCGGTACGCCTACGCGTATAGATGACTGAAGTAAGGTGCGACCTTTCCTTGCTGCTTACCTATTACGGCTATTTAACAGGAGCCTGCTATGTCCACTCAACGCCATTACTCGCCGATCGATCGCCTGCTACTGCAAGCCGATGCAGCGATGCGCACCTTAATTCCGAACAGCAGTCACGCACACCGCCCATCACCGGCCGTGCTGGCAACAAGCAGTACCTTAGATACCACACAAAAACGTCACATTGCTGGTTTAATGCGCATTAACCATACCGGCGAAGTCTGTGCCCAAGCGCTGTATCAAGGCCAAGCCCTGACTGCGAGCTTGCCAGAAACACGTGAAAAAATGGAACAAGCAGCCGAAGAAGAAATTGACCATTTGGTCTGGTGCGAGCAGCGTATTGGCGAACTGGATAGCCATACCAGCCTGCTCAATCCATTGTTTTACGGTTTATCCTTTGCTATTGGCGCCACCGCTGGCGCTATCAGTGACAAAGTCAGCCTAGGTTTTGTTGCCGCTACCGAAGATCAGGTCTGCAAACACTTAGATGATCATTTGCAACAAATTCCAGAAACCGATGGCAAGTCGCGTGCTATTTTAGAACAAATGCGCATCGATGAAGAACAGCATGCCACTAGCGCGTTGGATGCTGGCGGCTATCGTTTTCCAGCACCGGTTAAATTTGGCATGAGTCTATTAGCCAAAGTAATGACCAGCAGTAGCTACCGTATTTGATCGGCAATAGCTGACTTCAGATACAAAAAAGGCGTTGATAATCAACGCCTTTTTTGTATCTTTTTGCTCACATTAGCGATTGGTTTTCGGCATATTACGCCCGTAAAAAATCTCTAACATTTCGTGACGCAAACGCTCCTCTACATCTCGGCGCTGCTCGTAAGATAAATTACGTGTGGCATCACCAAACAAATAGTCATCGAGTTCAAAGTTTTTCAGCAGCATTTTGGTATGAAATAAATGCTCTTGATAGACGTTCACATCGGTCATTTGATAGGCCGCACGAGTGTCTTCAGATAGATAATTTTGAATCGAATTAATCTCGTGATCAATAAAATGCTTACGCCCTTCAACGTCACGGGTAAAGCCACGTACACGATAATCAATCGTGACAATGTCAGAATCAAATTGGTGAATCAAATAATTCAAGGCTTTAAGCGGTGAAATCACGCCACAAGTCGATACATCAATATCCACACGGAAAGTCGACAAACCATCCACCGGATGAATTTCCGGATAAGTATGCACAGTAATATGGCTTTTATCCAAATGTGCCAAAATCGTTTCAGGCAATGGACCGGGCGACTCTTCAATCTGACTGGCCGTAGGTTCCACTGGCTCTTCAGAAATCAGAATTGTCACACTTGCGCCTTGCGGCTCGTAATCTTGACGAGCAATATTTAAAATATTAGCGCCAATGATATCGACAACATCTGTCAGTATTTGCGTAAGACGCTCAGCATCATACTCTTCGTTGATATAGCCAACGTAGGCTTGCTGATCATCAATGGTTCGCGCGTAACTGATGTCATAAATGTTGAAACTCACAGTTTTGGTGAGATTGTTGAACCCATGCAGCTTGAGTTTACTGGTCAACGTTAGATTCTCTTCATTGGTGCGGCGCAGCCGCGTTATCATGCACGCCAGTCAACTGTATTAGCCTTTTTAAGCAATACAGTTGCGTAGGGCAGTTTTCACCTCTTCGCAATGCGATTCTGGTTTCCCTGACACACCCACTTAGTGTGTAGAAAAGGGGCGCGCCATTATGCAGAGCAAGCTTTGTGGTTGCCAGCTTTTAGCTTGAATAAGTTAACTAATTTTAAGCAGCGCTCTAGGCTACTTCAATAATTTCAAAGCTGTGGGTGATGTCAACACCTGCACGTCCCAGCATAATCGATGCGGAACAGTATTTTTCAGCAGATAAATCAACCGCACGTTTGACCACTGTTTCTTTTAAAGCGGTACCGCTGACAATAAAATGCAGCGCAATTTTAGTGAACACCTTAGGCTCAACCTCAGCCCGCTCAGCATCAATACGCACTTCACAATCGCGCACAGCTTGACGTGATTTTTTCAAAATACTGACCACATCAAAGTTACTGCAACCCCCTAAGCCCATCAATAACATTTCCATGGGTCGCACACCCAGATTACGCCCACCGGCCTGTTCAGGACCATCCATAATGACGCTATGGCCGCTGCCTGACTCAGCTAAAAACGTCGCTTGTTCAACCCACTTTACCCGCGCCTGCATAACTATTACTCCAATCGCCTATGGAAAACGTCAAGTTTAGCACAGCACTTCACATCCCTCGCCTTTGGCTAACAGCGCTGTGCAGAAGCCTTAGATAACACCTTATTACATCTATCTAATACCCTTGCGCAAAGCAGGCTTATCTTTATGATAAGTACAACACACTTATAAAACACCAAAAAAAGAATGATTGCCTTGCACTCTAAAAGACCGAATTCATTCTTGAGGCTATCGCATGGCTGTCATATCGCAACAACGCACAAACATTGATAAAATTCTGCAACATTGCCATACACGTTACTACAGCAACAAAAGCACTATTATTTGTGCAGGCGATCCTTGCGAGTCATTATTTTTGATTCTGCGAGGCTCAGTCACCATTCACCTTAAAGGTCATCACGACAAAGAAATCATTATTGCCTACCTCAATCCAGGTGAGTTTTTTGGTGAAATGGGTTTATTCAGTAGCAGCAACGCTGAGCCACAACGCAGTGCCGGGGTACGCGCAAAAACTGCTTGCGAGATTGCAGAAATAAGCTATGAAAAGTTTCGTGAGCTGTCCCGCAGTGATGCAGAACTCTTGCACACCTTGGGCAACCAGATGGCCGATCGCTTACGCAATACCACGCGTAAAGTCGGTGATTTAGCCTTTTTAGATGTGACTGGCCGCATAGCCAGAACGTTATTGGAACTGTGCAAACAGCCGGATGCGATGACCCATCCCGACGGCATGCAAATTAAAATCACCCGTCAAGAAATTGGTCGTATTGTCGGCTGCTCGCGCGAGATGGTGGGCCGCGTGCTGAAAAGCCTCGAAGAACAAGGCCTCGTCGATGTACATGGCAAGACCATGGTGGTTTTTGGCACCCGTTAAGCGCTGCGTCACTCACTATTAAGGCGTCTGAGCTGGCCGGCCCAGACGCCTTTTAATCAACGGTGCACAGGACGCTTTTGCAATTTGCGCTGCAAGGTACGGCGGTGCATGCCCAGTGCCCGCGCAGTCGCTGATATATTGCCATCATGCTCAGCTAATACGCGCTGGATATGCTCCCATTGCAAACGATCGACTGACATTGGATTCTCTGGCACCAGTGTCGCCAAATCAGCATGATCCGATAACAATGCGGCGAGTACATCATCCGCATCAGCAGGCTTACATAAATAATTGGATGCCCCGCGTTTAATCGCCTCAACCGCAGTGGTGATACTGGAGTAGCCGGTTAGAATCAGCACCTTCATCTCAGCATCCAATTCCAGCAACTTGGGCAGCAGCACCAAGCCAGAGTCACCATCCATTTTCAGATCAAGCACCGCGTAATCCGGCAAATCAACTTTAGCTAAAGCCAAGCCCTCATCTGCAGAACCGGCAATGGACACACGCAAACCGCGTCGTGACATTGCCCGCGCCATCACCCGAGTAAAGGTTTCATCATCATCCACCAATAACAAATGCGGCTGTTCTTCACCTTCAAATAGGTTTTCTTCAGTCACTTGTAACTCCTCGCTTAAAGCAATAAATGCATCCGCGGCAAACGTAACTCAGTTAAAGTTCCGCCGCCTTCTTGGTTATACAATTTTACCGTACCGCCTGCACGAATAACGCTAATTTGGCTTAAAAACAGACCTAAGCCAAAACCTTTACCTTTAGTGGTAAAAAACGGCTTACCCAGTTGCTCAGCAATCGCTAAAGGCACACCGGCACCATAATCACGAATGGTGATGATAATCCACTGTTGATTCCAATCTAGACCAATCAGCAAATTATCAGGACAAGCATCCGCGGCATTATTGAGTAGATTAAGTAAGGCTTGGGTTAAATCCACCGGTGGCATTAAGGTTGGCGCGGCACCCATGCCGGCCAACTGATAACGATAAGTGGCCTCTGGGCGCATTAAATGCCAGCGGTGCAAGGCCGTTTCCAGCCAACTCAGCACACTTTGCTCTTCTATCGCTTGCCGACGATCTGCCTCGGCTGCGCGCACCAAATGTTGCAAGGTGCCCTTGCACAGTTTCACTTGCTCTTGCAGTAAGGTTAAATCTTCTTGCAACTCTAGTTGATCACGGTGCTCGCGGCGTAACTCAGTCAACAATACACTCATGGTTGACAATGGCGTACTGAGTTCATGAGCAGCACCCGCGGCTTGCGTTGCTACCGCTAATAATTGCTGATCACGCATGCTATCTTCACGTCGCGCAGCCCGTAGCTGATCTTGTTCGCGTACTGCCTCCGACATTTTCGAAACAAAAAAGGTAATAAAGGCTGCAGATAGGGCAAAATTCAACCACATACCAAACAAATGCAGGGTAATCAGTAACTGCCCCACTTGTTCGCCCTGCAAATGTAAAGGGCGATACCAAATCAATAAAGTCGTGTAGCCGGTCAATGCCAAACCACTGAGCACAATCGAATGCAACCAAGGCAAAGTAGCCGCAGCAATTGTCAGAGGCACTAAATAATAGGCCACAAAAGGGTTGGTCGAGCCTCCCACGTAATACAGTAGGCCGCTATGAATCACTAAATCCATGCCTAAATGAATCGCAAACTCAAGCTCAGTGACCGGCCAACTCGCTCGCAAACGCAAGCTGGTCAACACACACATGCTCAGTGACAAAAGCACTAACCAGAGCAATGGTAGCCACGCCAGCGCCACCATATCGCTCATATAAGCAAAGCCAAGCGTGCCCGCTTGCGCAGTAAGAACCAAAAGACGAATCCATGTCAGTCGCCATAAATTCTGGCGACTGGCAGATAACAGCTGTGTGGGTGCCAACATAATTTCTCCTTAAGCTGCGATAGAGTATAACTGCCCTAGAGCAAGCCACTGCACACTGCGACCCATAGTCACAGAAAAACCTATTAATGAACCTCTGCCCTGCTATACAGTCTTTGTCTTTCATGCACAGAATGCACTTGGAGTGATTATGATCCAACTTTTACGCGCCGCACCTATCGTCCTATTGGTCAGCAGCCTTGCAACAAGTACCGCATTACTGGCCAATGAACAAAACTACAATCAAATCTCTTTACGTGCTGAAGCCCATCAAGAAGTTGCTCACGACCAAATGCAAGTGACACTCTACAGTGAAGCGCAAGACACTGATCCTGCGCGACTGGCCAGCACAGTCACCAATGCGCTGAATCAGGCGCTGGATAAAGCACGCCTGTACCCACAAGTCAGCGTTAAACTCGGTAATCGCAGCAGCTATCCAATCTATGACGACAAAGGTAAAAAAATTACTGCTTGGCGCGAACGTGCTGAAGTACGCTTAGAAAGCACAGAGTTCTCAAGATTATCTGCGCTAACAGGTGAACTCTTAAAAGACCTAAAAATGGCCAATATGCAATTTAGTATTGCCGCGCAAACACGTATCAAGAGCGAAGACCAATTACTCAAAGACGCCATCAGCGCTTTTCAAGCCAGAGCCAAATTGGTCAGCGAGGCATTTGGCAGCACAAACTACAAAGTGGTGAACTTAAACTTGAACAGCAATGGCTTTGCACAGCCACCCATTTATGCACGCTCGGCGAAAATGCTCTCATCCGCTATGTCGGATGAAGCCACCGCTGTACCGCAAATTGAAGCGGGTAGCAGCCAAGTTAGTATTATTGCCGATGGCGTCATTGAGATTACGCTACCTTAATCCTGTGCAAGCAGATGGCACAACGCCCCGTGCCATCTGTTCAGCTTATACAACACACTCAAACTAACGACCCTCACCTGCATTCGAAGAATAGGATGAGCAAAGCACTCAGTACTACTCTTAGCAGCCAGCCCCAAACAATAATAATTCGCAATACCGTTTACAAGCCAATTGATAATCGTTAACATGCGCAGCATTCTTGTTTGGAGCTTGCTATGCGTATCCCCTTTGCCTATTCATTACTTGCCTGTTCAATTCTCAGCACCAGTAGCCTTGCATTAGCTGATCAAGCACCCGCCCAACTCGGCTCAACCGTTGTCAGCGCCTCAGGTTTTGAGCAGAAAATCACCGATGCGCCAGCCAGTATTTCCGTGGTGAGCAACGCCGATCTGCAAAAGAAACGCTACAGCAATCTCGCTCAAGCCTTAGATGATGTTGAAGGCATCGATGTTAAGCAAACCACCGGAAAAACTGGCGGCTTAAACATCAGCATGCGTGGTATGCCCAGCGATTACACACTGATTTTAATTGATGGCCGCAGGCAAAACCCAGCAGGCAGTGTGACGCCGAATGGTTTTGGCGATACCTCCACCAGCTTTATGCCACCAATGTCAGCCATTGAGCGCATTGAAGTGATTCGCGGCCCAATGTCGACCCTGTATGGTTCCGATGCCATGGGCGGGATCATTAATATCATCACTAAAAAAGTTGGCACTGAGTGGACTGGTAGCGTCACCGCAGACTACACCTACCAAGAAGAGCGTGACTTCGGCGATACCGGCGGCACCAGTTTTTACAGCAGCGGCCCGCTGATTGACGGCTTACTCGGCCTCAATGTACGCGGCAGCTTCTTTGATCGCCAGGCATCAGATCTAACCTACGGCGGCGGTATTAATGTCAGCAAACGCGGCCCTTCCCCAGTTGAAGGACAAAATTTCAACCTTGGCGCTCGTTTGAACTTCACCCCGCAAGATAATCATGACTTTGCTTTAGATTTTGAAAAAGGTCGGCAACGATACAATAACGATGACTGCCAACTGGGTACTTTAGATGGCAAAAAAGGCGGCGACGCGATTGATGGCTGCGCTGTTAGCGATGCAAGTAAAGCCAATGGTTACAGCGATGAATTAAAGTTTGAGCGCACTCAATACGCCTTAACTCATACCGGTCGTTTTGATCTAGGGACGCTGGACAGTGCGATCACCTATAACACCACCGAAACCTTTGGCCGTAGCATTCCTGGCACCATCGGCACAGGTTATGTTGGTTTTCCTGACATTGTTGGCGGCGATAAACGCACCTTAAAATCCACTGATTTAGTTGTCGACACTAAGTTTGTCACAGCGCTCACCGACAATACGGTCAGCACCCTTGGCGGCCAGTACTGGGATGCTGAATTGGAAGACGGCATCGCCACCAAGAAGTTCAAGCAAGAAGCAGCTGCTGTCTTTGCCGAAAATGAATGGCACATGAGCGATGATCTAGCTCTGACGTTGGGCGCGCGCTATGACCGCCACCAAGCGTTTGGCGGCCATACCAGTCCACGTGCGTACTTAGTTTGGAACACCAATGATAATTGGACACTGAAAGGCGGCGTGAGCAAAGGCTATAAGACCCCAAGCTTGAATGATCTACACAGTGGTATTAACGGCGTAACCGGACAAGGTAAAACCACCACAATTGGCAATCCCAGCTTAAAACCAGAAACCAGCACCAGCACTGAATTGGGTATGTACTTTGATAACCTCGCTGGTTTCAACGCCAACGCCACAGTTTTCCATAACAAATTTAAAGATAAAATCGCCACAGGTAATCCTATTATCGATCCACTCTGCGCCGGTAACTCGGGTGGCGAGTGCTCACAGAAAATCAACGTTGATGAAGCCATTACCCAAGGTTTTGAGCTGGCCGGTCGCTGGCAGTTTGCTGATGCTTGGAGTGTGAATGCCAATTACACCTTTACCGACAGCGAGCAAAAAAGCGGCAAAGATAAGGGCGAGCCTTTAACCAATACACCTAAGCACTTGGCTAACGCCAGCTTAAATTGGGCAACTACTGACAGGCTTAATCTATGGCTGAAAAGTGAGTATCGCGGCGAGCGCGCACGCTTCACTTCAAAATACGCCAATCTTGCCAACGCCAACGGCAGTTACTCCACCAGCCAATCCATTTATCAAAATCTTGGCAAGAACATGCAGGCTTACACTTTGTTCCACTTAGGCGGCTCTTATCAAGCGACTGAAGAATTGACTTTCAACGCCACCCTCTACAACTTGCTCAATAAAGACTTTGTTAAAGGTAAAAGTTACGCCACCTACAGCAATGCTGGCGTCGCTAACGGTATCGCTTACGGCACTGACTATACCCACTCCACTGCAGGCTCTTCAGGCACCATCGAAGAAGGCCGTCGTCTATGGATGTCAGCCACCTACGCGTTCTAACTTTCCACTCGTTTAAACACCACTCGCATGCAACATACGCGGGTGGTGTTTGCATCAGGTCTCCTTATGCGTCCTCCTGTTTGGCTCGGCACACTTAGGCAATGGCACTGGATCAGCTCGGCACTGTGCTTAGCTGGCATGCTGCTGTTTGCCGTCACCGGCATCACCCTGAATCACGCCAGCCAAATTAGTGCTAAACCGCTCATCGTTACCCTCGACAGCGTCTTGCCCAAACCATTACTCGCTGAACTGCAGCTCGCCGCGACACAGCAACAGATTCCCCGCTTGGCACAAGACTGGATTGAGCAGCAACTCCAGCAATCGATCAATCCAACCCATGCCGAGTGGTCTTCTGCTGAGCTGTATTTAGCCTTACCACGCCCGGGTGGTGATGGCTGGTTCAGTATCGATTTAGACAGTGGCGAATTGCTTTATGAAAGCACTGACCGTGGCTGGATTGCTTATTTTAATGATCTGCATAAAGGCCGTCATAGCGGTGCGGCATGGTCGTGGTTTATCGACATTTTCGCTGGCATTTGCGTGCTATTTAGCTTCACTGGGCTGTGGTTGCTGACGCGGCAAACAAACATGCGCCCAAGCACTTGGCCGGTCACCTTGGCAGGCTTGGTGATTCCATTACTCATCATGCTGTTATTTATTCATTAAGGAAGGATCGTTTCATGCTTAGAAAAGCCCTCGCTGCATGCGCGTTAGCCACCTGCATCCCTGTTAGTGCAACTGACCTCACTGTAGAGATCGAAATACCTCGCCTTGACGTTGCTGAGTATCACCGCCCGTACGTTGCTCTATGGATCGAACAAGACAACCAGCATATTGCCAATTTAAATGTCTGGTATGACGTAAAAATGAAAGATAACGAAGGCGAGAAATGGCTCAAAGATATGCGCCAATGGTGGCGTCGCAGTGGCCGTAGCCTTGAGTTGCCAGTCGATGGCGTCAGCGCTGCAACACGCGCGGTGGGCACACACTCACTAAACTTTAACGGCGGCAGCGCTGCTTTACAGCAACTCAAAGCCGGCGACTACGAGTTACTGGTTGAAGCGGCTCGCGAAGTCGGCGGGCGTGAAATTTTACGTATTCCTTTCAGCTGGCCACCGACGCAAAAAGTCAGCGCAAAAGCTCAAGGCTCCAGCGAACTTGGCGCCATCAATCTCACCCTCACTCCTTAAGGAAACCCAACAATGAAACCTATGATCAAATGGACTGCACTGGCGTTAGCCATCTGTTTGCCGCTCAGCGCCCATGCCCACCGCGCATGGATGTTGCCTTCAGCGACAGTACTATCAGGCGATGAACCTTGGATTAGCGTTGATGCTGCAGTTTCCAATGATATTTTTTATTTTGAGCATTTCCCGCTACAAATCGAAGGAGTCGGTGAGCCCTTGGTGATGCCTGGGCAAACACCAGCCGCTAAAGATGCCAAAGCTCCTCCTGCACGCCCACGTGCACAGCTGGAAATTATCCGCCCAGACGGCAGCTTAGCCAAGCCACTCTTTGGCAATACCGGCCGTTACCGCAGCACCTTCGATGTACAACTGGATCAAAAAGGTACATGGAAGTTAGCCATTGCTAACCAAGGTCTTTTTGCTCGTTACCAAGAAAATGGCGAAATGAAGCGCTGGTCAGGCAAAGCTGCAGACTTTGCCAAACAGGTGCCAAAGGATGCAGAAAAACTGCAAGTCACCGAAAGCGCCAGCCGCATGGAAGTTTTTGTCACGTCAGGCCAACCCTCTGAGCAAGTGCTTAAACCGACTAACAAGGGCTTAGAGCTGATCGCAAAAACCCACCCTAACGACCTCTTCGCCGGTGAAACAGCGCACTTTGCTTTTCTACTCGATGGTAAACCCGCCGCAAATTTAAAAGTCACGGTGATTGCTGAAGGGATTCGCTACCGCGACAGCCTCAACGAGATCGTACTGAGCACCGATAACAACGGCGCTTTTTCTATCACTTGGCCACAGGCTGGCATGTACTGGCTCGAAGCTGTGAGCACGCAAGCCATTACCAGCACAGAGTCACCGGCCACACAAAAACGTGCCAGCTACAGCGCCACTCTAGAAGTGTTGGCACCCTAAGTACCTATGTTTGAGATCGTTGCAGACCATAGCCGCCAGCTCATTGCTGCTGGCGTGCTACTGAGTTATTGCGGATGCTGCATCTGGACTTGGTATGGTTATCGCGCCAAGCAACGCACTATGTCTTACGCGACAGGGGATCTGCTCATTGTCTGGGCCAGCCAAAGTGGTAACGCCCAGCAACTTGCTGAGCAACTGCAGCAGCAACTCAGCCGAGCAGGGAAATCTGCAGACTGTTTAGCTCTGGATCAGCTCAGTAGCAGCCTGCTGCAAAAAAGCACACAGATCATCTTTATCGTCAGCACCTTCGGCGAGGGTGAAGCGCCTGAACATGCGCGTCTATTCTTAAAAAATGTATCGAACAACTGTCATCTGCAGCACCTCAATATTCAGGTGCTCGGATTAGGCGATCGTCGTTATCCAGATTTTTGTAAATTTGCCGAACAACTGCAAGCACGTTTAATCGCACAAGGTGCAAAACTAAGCTTACCCTTGATCACTGTCGACAATATGCAAGCAGAGGACCTAGCTCACTGGCAGCAGCATATGGCTGAATACTTTGCCATCAACACAAGCCAACCGACTCCATACCAACCCGCTTGGTTTAATGCCACTCTGCTTGAGCGCCAGCATCTCAATCCTTACAGCAACAGCCCTGGGCTCTATAAACTGCGCTTTCAAACCGCGCACTGTGACTGGCAAGCTGGCGATACTGTGCGGGTACACCCCTTGAATGATTCAGCGTTTAGCAGCCGTGAATACTCCATTGCATCAAGCGCTACAAGTGGTTATTTAGAGCTGATTGTGCGCCTCAGCTACGATGCTAAACAAACACCGGGGCAATGCTCAGGCTGGCTGTGTGAAACGCTAAGTCTTAACGACAGTATTGCTTTTAGTCTCTGCGACAAGCCTAACTTTCACGCTGTAGAGCAAGACAAACCGGCGATTTTCATTGGCGCTGGCAGCGGCTTGGCAGGCTTAAGAGCACACCTTGCCGAGCGGCCACAGCTCAGTCAAAACTGGCTGATTTTAGGCGAGCGCTGCCCGCGCACCGATCGACTGCTACCTGAAGAATTATACCAATGGCAGCGCAGTCAGCACCTCACTTATCTTGATTACGCCTTTTCCCGCGATACAAATACACCCCGTTATGTGCAAGATTATCTAGATGAACAGCACCAGCGCTTACTCAGCTGGCTCGAACAAGGGGCGATAATTTATGTCTGTGGCCGCTTGCAAGGGATGGGACGTGGCGTGCAAGAAACCTTGACGCAACTGCTCGGTGAAGAGCAGATGCAGAGCTTGCAGCAACAAGGGCGCTATCGCACTGATCTATATTGAGAGGGGCTGGGGAGCTTAACGCGCCCAGCGTCTGAGCAAATTATGGTACACACCGGTCAACTGCACACTGGTAGCATGACCAACACCCAGCGCTTGATTGACCTCTTGAATACTGGTGTCCAAATCAAATAACAAACTGCGCTGCGCATCTTCACGAATTAGACTCTGCAGCCAAAAAAATGAACAGACTCGTTGCCCGCGCGTGATCGGCATCACCTGATGCAAGCTGCTTGATGGATACAGAATCATATCGCCAGCCGGCAACTTAACGCTATGCGCGCCGTAAGTGTCTTCCACCACCAGTTCACCGCCATCGTATTCATCCGGTTCGCTAAAAAACAAGGTTGCCGATAAATCCGTACGCACTTTTTGTCCGGTGTGCCGATCGATGCGGATCGCATTATCCACATGAATACCAAAGCCTTGTCCGACTTGGTAGCAATTAAATAATGGTGGGAAAATGGTGTCTGGCAACGCAGCAGCAACAAACAGCGGATTGTTGTGTAAGGCCTGCACAATCAGCGCACCGATGTTGATCGCAGTAGTCGAGTCTTGCGCTAACTGCAGATTATTTTTTGTCATCGCCGACTGAAAGCCTGAAGTGGCGTTACCGTCCTGCCAGCTCGCTTGCACCAATAACTGGCGACACTCTTGCACCTGCTGCGCAGTTAATACATTAGGAATATGTAACATCATCGTCTTAATCTCAAAACACCCTTGCTGCATTAAACAGCAAGGGTGACATCATTTTAGAACGTATAGGTGGTCGATAAAATCAGATTGCGACCATCACCAAACTCCACTGCCGATGAGCGTGAGTCATCACCAGGACGCTGACGTACCCGTTCAACATAGTCTTTATCAAAGATATTATTAAGGTTCAGTTGCACACCCAGCTGATCATTCACTTGGTAACCGATCAAAGCATTATGCACCCAATACTCTGCCAACTTAGCGCGGTCTTCCGAGGTGACATTGCGCTGACTGACATAACGGCTGCCATAACCCACTTGCCAGCCCTGCGGTAGATCATAAGTGGTCCAGAGGTTGAATGAATGCGGCGGCGTATTGCCTAATGCCTGACCTTTTCTATTGGCATCATTTGACTTGGTGGTTTCACTGCTGAGGTAGGTGTAGTTGGCATAGACTTTCCAGTCATCCATCAGCTTTCCGGTTGCACCCAACTCCACACCCTGCACACGTTGCTCACCCGCCATACGGTAAGAGCCATCGGCTAGCTGTTCGCGAGCATTGGTTTTCTCAACACGGAAAAGCGCACCATCCAACTCTAAGGCGCTATTGAAGAAGGTCCATTTAGTACCTAACTCAAGCGTACGGTTCTTCTCAGGAGATAAGTCTGCCGTAGCACCACTGACGCCAGAACCCATAGTGGTTAAAAACTCAGCGGATGGGTTAAAGGAGGTGCCGTAGGCCACATAAATTCGACCATTATCCGCAGGCTTATACACCAAGCCAGCACGACCACTGAATTTTTTGTCTTCAGTGCGGTACTTATCGGTGAGGCCTGTTTTGACTGTAGTTTTTTCATAGTCGCCATTGAGCCAGTCATAACGCAGGCCCAGATTGATATCCCATTGTGGGGTCAGGCTGATGGTGTCAAAGGCATACAGCGCTTTATTGGTCAGATGGGTTTCGGTGTTATCCAATGAGGTGCGCTGCGCAGGACCGGCGTAATAACCTGGAGGGCCATATAAATCATAATCAATACCAGTGAAGTCAAAAGCATGGTTATAGGCTTCACGCTCATAGGTTTCTCGTGAGATTTCGCCACCGGCAACCCAGCTGTGCTGCATACCCAACAGCTCATTTTCACCAATCAAACTCAGCTGATTGATCCACATTTGTGACTCAACATCACGACCATAACCCTGTGGACCTGCTGGCTGGTAACGTCCAGGAGGTATAGGCCGATTTGTGCCTTTTTCTTTATCAAGATTCACATGTGCTGCAGAAATCACGGTATCGCGATCAATACGACTGTAGCGAGTTAAGTTCTGTAGCTGTAGCGAATCATTAATATCGTGCTCAAATTTAACCGTGAAAGCATCGCTGGTAATTTCTTCTTTATCAAAGTTGCGAAAACCAAAGTAATCATCACGACTGACACCCGACAGCTTTTTACCGTCGCGCGCCGGCACACCGTAATCTGGCAGATTGTCATCGACTTGGTGGAAATAACTCAGCGTGAGGCGCGTTGCATCGCTCAAACCAAATAACACCGAGGGTGCAATACCCCAGCGCTGGCGATCAATATCGTCACGACCTGGCACATCATTTTCGTGCGCCATCAAGTTAAGACGAAACGCACTGCCAGTGCCCACACCTTCTAAGCGCTGATTGGCATCCAGTGTCATACGGTGATAACCATCGGTGCCTAAGGATGCGCCGAGCTCAGCAAAATTACGCTGTTTGGGTGCTTTACTGGCTTGGTTGATACTACCGCCTGTAGTGCCGCTGCCGCCAAATACTGAGTTGGGGCCTTTAATCACTTCAACCGCTTCAATATTAAAGGTGTCAGTACGATTGGTTTGTGTGCTGTCGCGCAGGCCATCAATTTGCATATTGGCATTGGCGCTAAAGCCACGAATATTGATGCTGTCACCTGAACCACCACCGCCCTCACCAGCATTGAAAGTAATGCCTGAGACGTTACTCAAGACTTGACGCAAACTCAGTGCCTGCTGCTCTTTAATCACTTCGGCAGGAATCACTTGAATGGTTTGCGGCATATCGAACAAAGGCACAGTGTTCTTAACCGAAACGGAATGCGTGGTGCGATAGGCTGGCGTCTCACCCACTACTGTTTGCGAATCAAGTTCGACGGCAGCGGTGTTGTCTTGTGCAACGGACATATGGCTGGCTGAGGCAAGCGCAAGACCAACGGCAGTGACTAACAAAGAACGCGGTTGTTTTTTTGATGAAACGATAGATGCAGGCAAGGGAGTTCCTCCTTTTTTAGAAGAAGGAATCCTAAATGATAACAATTAGCATTACCATTACTTTATTGACATATCTCAATAAAGTAATGGTATATACAGAGCGAGTCTTACAGGTAGTAAGATTTCAACGGCGGAAAACCATTGAATTCAACCGCACTGTAGCTGGTGGTATAGGCACCTGTTGATAACCAATAGAGCCGATCTTCACTGGCTAAGTTCAACGGCAAACCGTATTTGTAGTTTTCATACATAATATCGGCACTGTCACAGGTTGGACCGGCAATCACCACATCTTCCAGCTCGCCCTGCTTTTCGGTCCAGATCGGAAACTTAATCGACTCATCCATGGTTTCAATCAAACCGGAGAATTTGCCGACATCGGTATACACCCAACGCTCCACTGCCGTGCGTGATTTACGCGAAACCAATACCACTTCACTGACCAAAATACCGGCATTAGCAATCAAGGAACGGCCTGGCTCAAGAATAATTTCGGGTAAATCATCACCGAAATCTTCTTTTAAGAAACGGGTAATTTCTTCCGCATAGGCTTGCAGCGTATTGGTGCGATTCAAATAGTTGGCTGGGAAACCGCCGCCCATATTGATCATTTGTAAATGAATGCCATCTTCTTCACGCAAGCGCTCATAAATGATTTTCACTTTACCAATCGCCGCATCCCAAGATCCGATTTCACGCTGCTGTGAACCCACATGGAAGGAGACACCGTAAGGCACTAGACCTAACTCGCGCGCCAACACCAATAAGTCCATCGCCATATCGGTTTGGCAACCAAACTTACGTGACAACGGCCAATCAGCTGAGCCTGAACCTTCGGTCAGAATACGTACATAGATTTTAGAACCTGGCGCGGCTTTAGCGATATTACGCAAGTCAGCTTCTGAGTCGGTGGCATACATGCGTATGCCCTTCTCATAGAAGTAACGCACATCACGGGCTTTTTTAATGGTGTTGCCAAAGCTGATTTGCTCGGGCTTCACGCCGCATGACAGCACCTTGTCTAATTCATAGATCGAGGCGATATCAAAGTTAGAGCCTTTTTCATTCAGCAACTTAGTGATTTCTACAGCAGGGTTAGCTTTCACTGCATAGTAAATTTTTGCAAAAGGAAAGTTTTCTGCAATTTCATCGTAAGCGCGTGCGATGGTCGCTGTATCAATCACCACAAATGGGGTTTCATGTTGATCAGCAAACGCCTTCATTTTTTTAAATGTTTCAGGCGCGAAGTAATCTTCCACTTTAATGGACATAGCTGGACTCCTCTCCGGGTCGTGGCAAAATCAAGAAAACAAGGGGTTAAACCTGAACGCTGAATCCGTTTCCCCACTTTGGTTCGCCTACTTCCCAAGGCATGTCGCCGAGGATTTATAGCGTTAAGCGCTATCAACCTCTCGTCGTCAGTACTTGAGCCGGATGGATCGTTTCAGCATGAGCGTTCTAGGCGCGCACTTTAGGACGATGACTCTAGGATAGCAACCTTAAAAAGTGCATTTTAAGATTAATTTGCTATAAGCGTTTTATATATTTAAATCTTAAGCAATAAAAGCCGAGTACAGCAGGCTGACGCCCGAGCAGATTCAGCACTGAACCAAGATCTGTATTGTTATAATCGCACCAATAGTTATAGTATAACGTACTTTTAACGACGCCTTTGATCACTATGACCCGCTCTCTACCTGATATTTCCTTAAACTCAAAAACCCACATCCACACACCCATCAACTGGGTCGGCATGGATGCTATTGATTTGCCCTTGTGCTTGGCTCAAGAGCCACCTCATTTGTTTAACACCTTGAGCAGCCAAGCTTGCTTTCAAGTGGATATGGGCGCGGCTAACAGTAAAGGCATTCATATGTCGCGCTTGTATCAACTGCTCAGCCAACTGGCCGAACTGCAACCGCTAACGCCCGCTTCCCTGCTAACGACCTTAGAGCAAGGCATTCAAGGCCAGCAAGAAGCACAAGCCTCACAGGCACGCTTAATCCTGCGCTTTAACCTGTTACTCAAGCGCCCTGCACTGCTCAGCCCTGGGCTGGGCGGCTGGAAAAGCTATCCCGTGCAACTGCATGCGCAACTGTCACCGGCAGGTTTTACACTGACCGCCGAAGTGAAAGTGGGCTATTCCTCTACCTGCCCCTGCTCTGCTGCGTTAGCCCGTCAACTTTTAGCCCAGCACTTCAATCAAGCATTTGCTGCGACTGAGCAGTGCAGTGTTGAGCAGGTGGCGCACTGGCTACAAGAGCACGGCAGCTTTGCGACGCCGCACAGCCAACGCAGCCAAGCCACGGTCACAGTGACTGTGCCACAGGATGCAGCCCAGTTTGCCTTAGTCGCCCTCATTGATCGCATCGAAGCAGCTCTCAGCACACCTTTACAAACCGCGGTCAAACGCATTGATGAGCAAGAATTTGCCCGTCTCAATGGCCAAAATTTAATCTTTGTCGAAGATGCAGTGCGACGCCTGCAACAGGCATTAAGCGGGCATTACAAGGCCTTTTCAGCCAGCGCTCGTCATTTAGAAAGTTTGCATGCGCACGATGCGCTGGCCTCAATCGAACAAGATGAAGCCTCAGACTGCGCCGCCCTAGCGCGTTAATCCCATCACTGCACTGCTGCGCCCCCCGAACAAGGGCACAGCTTGACTTAACCCAAGGAACAACCCATGTCTCACCCGCTTCCCGTCACAGTCTTATCTGGCTTTTTAGGTGCTGGAAAAACCACACTGCTTAATCATATTTTAAAAAACCGCGAAGGCTTACGTGTCGCTGTTATCGTTAATGATATGAGTGAAATCAATCTCGACGCCGACGCTGTACAGCAAGGTGTGACACTTAATCGCGCAGAAGAGCAGTTAATTGAAATGAGCAATGGTTGCATCTGCTGCACCTTACGTGAGGATTTATTAAAAGAAGTCGCAGCCTTGGCCCAACAAAATCGCTTTGATTATTTATTGATTGAGTCCACAGGTATTTCCGAACCCTTGCCGGTGGCAGAAACCTTCACCTTTACCGATGAAAACGGCCACAGCTTATCCGACCTCACCCGCTTGGATACCATGGTCACTGTGGTTGATGGGGTGAATTTTTTAACCGATTATCATGCCGCACAATGGATTGGTGAGCGCGAACAGAGTGTCGAAGAAGAGGATGAGCGTGCCATTACTGATCTGCTGATTGAGCAAGTTGAATTTGCTGATGTGATTTTAGTGAGTAAAACTGATTTAATCAGCCAAGTGGCTTACCAAGAGCTGCAAGCAATTTTGCGCGCGCTTAATACCCAAGCCAAAATCTTACCCATGCGTATGGGCGATATTCCACTGTCTGAAGTCTTAAATACCCACGCCTTTGATTTTGAGCAAGCAGCGCAAGCCCCAGGCTGGTTAAAGGAAATGCGCGGTGAGCATACGCCTGAAAGTGAGGAGTATGGCATTGCCTCTTATGCATGGCAGGCCCGTCGTCCTTTACATGCCCAGCGCTTCCATCAGTTTTTAAATCAAGACTGGCGCAATGGCCGCTTATTACGTTCCAAAGGCTATTTCTGGTTGGCACCCAGCCCTGATTTAGTCGCGAGCTGGTCACAAGCTGGCGGCATGATGCGCTACAGCTATGCCGGTCAATGGTGGGCCAGTGTGCCACCTGCCGACTGGCCACAGGATGCGGAAAGTTTAAAATCCATTCAAGCGCATTGGGACGACAAGGTCGGTGACTGCCGCCAAGAACTGGTCTTTATTGGACAAAATATCGACTTTACTCAGCTCCAAGCAGACTTAAGCGCTTGCTTACTCACTGATGATGAGCTGGCCTTAGGTGAAAGCCATTGGCGGCAACTGCCCGAGCCTTTTAATCTAGCGGGCCTGTTGCAACGGGTTGAGTAAAGGTACTGCGGTTACAGCTCTCGACCCGCTGTAACCGCAGTATTTTACCCAGCATACAAGGCTGCACCTTTATTCTTCACCACCTAAAAAGCCACCTGACTGACGATTCCATAAGCGCGCATAAAGACCATTTTTCGCCAATAACTCTGAGTGGCTGCCCACTTCAACAATCCGCCCTTTATCCATCACCACCAAACGATCCATAGCAGCAATGGTGGATAAACGGTGAGCGATGGCAATCACGGTTTTATCTGCCATTAACTCATACAGGCTTTCTTGAATGGCCACTTCCACTTCAGAGTCCAAAGCGCTGGTGGCTTCATCCAGCAATAGAATGGGCGCATCTTTGAGCATCACTCGGGCAATAGCAATGCGCTGGCGTTGCCCGCCAGACAGTTTAACGCCGCGGTCACCAACATGTGCATCTAAGCCGGTCCGTCCTTCGGCATCCGATAGTGAGGGAATAAACTCGGCCGCTTGTGCTCGCGCTATGGCTTGCAGCAACTCCTCTTCAGTGGCATCTGGCCGGCCATACACCACATTATCGCGCACTGAACGGTGCATTAAGGAGGTATCTTGAGTGACCATACCGATATGCTGACGCAAGGATTGCTGAGTCACTTTGGCAATATCTTGACCATCAATCAGGATTTGACCGCTGTGCAGATCATAAAAGCGCAGCAAAATATTAACCAAGGTGGATTTACCCGCACCGGAGCGCCCGACTAAACCAATTTTCTCGCCGGCTTTAATATGTAGATTAAAGTCGCTCATCAGCGGCTGACCGTTACGGTAGTGAAAACACAGCTGCTTAAACTCAATCTCACCCCGCGGCACCTTCAGCTCAGTGGCATCCGGTGCATCTAAAAGTTTGACTGGTGTACTGATGGTATTCATCCCATCTTGCGCAGTACCCAGATTCTCAAACAGCATAGTGGCTTCCCACATAATCCAATGAGATAAGCCAATCAGACGCAGCGCCATGGCAATAGCAGCCGCCACCGCACCGACGCCAATTAAATCCTGCTGCCACAAATACAAACTCAAGGCTGCGGTGCCGCCAACCAACAGCATATTTAGCGTGTGATTCAGCAACTCCAAATAAGTAACCCAACGCATTTGCGCATGCACTGTGCCCATAAACTCTTGCATGGCTTGCTTGGCATAGCCGGCTTCACGGCCACCATGGGAGAACAGTTTTACTGTAGCAATATTGGAATAGGCATCGGTAATACGCCCAGTCATCATCGAACGAGCATCCGCCTGATCACTGGCCAATTTCGCCATACGCGGTACAAAGATGCGTAAAACAATGCCAAAAATCAGCAGCCATGCGACAAAAGGCAACAACAGCCACGCATCAAAACTGAGCAAAATCACCGCGGTAGTGAGAAAGTAAATCAGCACATAGACCAGCATTTCTGCGCAAATCATAATGGTGTCGCGTACCGCTAATGCGGTTTGCATCACTTTGGCAGAAATGCGCCCAGCAAACTCATCTTGGTAAAACTGCATGCTTTGGCTGAGCAGCAGCTGATGAAATTGCCAACGCAAGCGCATCGGTAGCACACCCTGCAGGGTTTGAAAGCGCACATTACTGGCCAGCAATACCCACAAGGGGCTCAACACAATCAGCGTCAGCATCGCCAGCAGCGGCGTGCTTTTCTCTGCCCATAATTGCGCTGGGCCGTATTGATTCAGCCAATCCACAATCAAGCCCATCATTTGAAACAACACGGCTTCAAATACGCCAAGACCTGCGTTGAACAACACTAACAGCAACAACCAAGGTCCCGCACCACGGGCACAGGCCCGAATAAAATGGCCCATTGTCAGCTGTTTCACAACCAGCGGTTGTTCAGGATAAGGATCAATCCGCCGCTCAAACCAATCAAACCAAGCCATAGGTAACCTTGCCGAAAAAAAATAAGCACTGTGCACAACAGATACAGCTGCAGCGCGCAGACCAGCAGGCTATTCTAACCCAACCGGCTCGCAACGCTGCGGGTTTGCGCACGAACCGCATTTAATTGCTGATTAAACACGCCTATTTCCACCTTAGCAGGGAAGTCCGCTATAATTGCCGGCTAATTTTTGATCTTTTGATTTTGAGGCGCTATCAGCATGAGCAAACAGGCTGCCGAAGTTGCGAAACGTCGTACGTTCGCTATTATTGCCCACCCGGACGCCGGTAAAACCACCATTACCGAACGCTTATTGCTGATGGGACAGGCCATTTCTGTTGCGGGTACGGTTAAATCGCGTAAATCTGACCGCCATGCCACCTCAGACTGGATGGCTATGGAGCAACAACGCGGTATTTCGATTACCACCTCGGTGATGCAATTCCCTTACCGCAAACACATGGTCAACCTGCTCGACACTCCAGGTCACGAAGACTTCTCCGAAGACACTTACCGTACGCTCACCGCGGTCGACAGTGCCTTGATGATGATTGACGGCGGTAAAGGGGTTGAACCACGCACCATCGCCTTGATGAATGTGTGTCGTATGCGCGATACGCCAATCATCAGTTTCATCAATAAATTAGACCGTGATATTCGCGATCCGATTGAATTACTCGATGAAATTGAAGCGGTACTCGGTCTAAAAGCCGCGCCCATCACCTGGCCGATTGGCTGCTACCGTGAATTTAAAGGCGTGTATCACCTCACCGATGATGTGATTTATGTGTACACCCCAGGTCATGGCCATGAACGCACCGATGCAAAACTGATTAAAGGCCTCGACAGCGCCGAAGCCCGTGCGCATATCGGAGACCTATACGAGAAATTTGTCGAAGACCTCGAACTGGTACAAGGCGCTTGCCATGAGTTTGACCGTGCAGAGTTCCTTAAAGGCAAAATGACACCGGTGTTTTTTGGTACGGCATTGGGCAACTTCGGGGTTGACCACGTACTGGATGCCTTTGTGAACTGGGCGCCAGCGCCACAGCCGCGTATGGCCAATGAGCGCGAAATACTGCCCAGCGAAGAAACTTTCAGCGGCTTTGTGTTTAAAATCCAAGCCAATATGGATCCGCGCCACCGCGATCGGATTGCCTTTATGCGGGTATGCTCGGGTAAATATGAGCAAGGCATGAAAATGCGCCATGCGCGCACCAACAAAGATATTCGCATTACCGATGCGCTGACCTTTTTCTCCAGCGAACGTGAGCGCCTTGAAGAAGCCTATGCCGGCGATATTATTGGTCTGCATAACCACGGCACCATTCAAATTGGTGACACCTTCACTGACGGTGAAGATTTGTCCTTTACTGGTATTCCACACTTTGCCCCGGAACTGTTCCGTCGTGTCCGTTTGGCTGACCCATTGCGTGCTAAGCAACTGCGCCAAGGTCTGCAAGAGCTGGCCGAAGAAGGTGCCACACAAGTATTCTTCCCTGAGCGCAACAACGACATTATTCTCGGTGCCATTGGTGTGCTGCAGTTTGATGTAGTCGCCAGTCGTCTCAAAGAAGAATACAAAGTGGAGTGCATTTACGAAGCGATTAACGTGTGGTCAGCGCGCTGGATTGAGTGTGACAATAAGAAAAAACTCGAAGAGTTTAAAAACAAAGCGCACGATAATCTATCGGTTGATGGCGGTGGGCACCTGACTTACCTTGCCCCCACTCGAGTCAATTTAAGCTTGATGGAAGAACGCTGGCCGGATATTAAGTTCTTAGCCACCCGCGAACACCACTAAACGCGCGGGGCTAAACTGACCGGTATTCCTCTCACCCTAAAAGCGCAGGCCAAACCTGCGCTTTTTTGTTGGAGCTGCGCATGTTATTGATTGATAGCCACTGTCATCTGGACTTCCCCGCCTTTGATCATGATCGTGAAGCGGTGATTGCCCGCAGCCAAGCGCTAGGAGTCAAGAAAATGCTGGTGGTGGGCGTCACTCGTCAACATTGGCCACGCGTGTGGCATACGGTCGAACAGACCCCTGGGCTCTATGCAGCTTTTGGCTTGCACCCCTACTTTCTCACAGAGCATCAAGACAGCGATATTCAGGCACTTAGCGAGCAAATCAAGCGCTATGCCACGCATCCCAAGCTGTGTGCCATTGGTGAAATAGGTTTAGATTTCTTCTTAAAAGAGCTGGATGTGCAACAACAAATTCATTTGTTCGAGCAACAACTTGCTCTAGCCACACACTTTACCCTGCCGGTGATTATTCATGCGCGGCGCGCCAATGCTCAGGTCACAGCGCTCTTAAAACAGGCTAAGTTAACCCGGGGCGGGATTATTCATGCCTTTTCTGGCAGTTATGAAGAAGCACGAGAATATATCAAGCTGGGCTTTCTACTGGGTTTTGGCGGTGCCGCGACCTGGCCTCGTGCCACGCGTTTACAAGCCGTATTAAAGCGGCTACCCATCGAGAGCATTGCATTAGAAACCGACAGCCCAGATATGCCGCCCCAGTGGTTAGCCGGGCAACGCAATAGCCCCGAACAGTTACCGCGTATTTGCCAGCATCTAGCGCAGATTTATGGTGTCTCCAGCCAAGCGTTTGCCGCACACACTAGCAGTAACGTACAGCGCTTATTTGCTTGGAAAAATTAAACGGATCGTTTAGAAAAGTTTGACAACTGTGTACAGGCACTTTTAACTACGCCGTTATATATACCAATCTTATGCAGTGTTTAACGCTAGCACTTAGTATTTATGCTTTTACACAGGCTTAATGACAATGAAACGCTTTTTTATTTTTTGCTCTGCGCTGGTTGCATGTATTGCTCTGGCCGCCACTTGGTATGTGCAAGAAAAACTGCCACAACGCTCTGGAGATCTGCATTTAACTCAGCTCAGCGCGGCGGTTGAGGTGCATTACGATGAGCGCGGCGTGCCGCATATTCAGGCGCAAACTGAATTGGATGCCTATCGCGCACTCGGTTACGTGCACGCCCAAGACCGCCTGTTCCAAATGGAAATTATGCGTCGTTTAGCCCGTGGTGAGTTGTCGGAAATCCTCGGTGAAAAAGCGGTGAAAATGGACCGTTTATTCCGCACCTTACGTCTGCATCAACATGCCCAGCAATATGTACAAAAAATTGATCTAGACAGTGCGCCAGCGCAAGCTCTACTGGCTTATTTAGACGGGATTAATCAATACCAAGCCCAAGGCGCAAAACCGCTAGAGTTCGATTTACTCGGGATCAGCCCACGCCCCTATACCATGGAAGACACCGTCAGCATTGCCGGCTATTTAGCCTATAGCTTTGCTGCTGCGTTTCGTACTGAGCCGACCCTGAGCTATATTCGCCAAGAGCTAGGCGAAGACTATTTAACTATTTTTGATCTCAAGACACCCAGTGCCGGTGCGCTGCCGCAAGCCTCTCTGACTGGCGCAGACTGGTCACAGCTGCACAGCTTGGCGCAGCTCAGCCAAGAAGCCCTATTTAACGCAGGTCTACCTCAATTTGAAGGCAGTAATGCTTGGGTACTCAATGGTTCAAAAACAGCCAGCGGCAAGCCTCTTTTAGCCGGTGATCCTCATATCAATTTCTCAGTGCCGGCGGTGTGGTATGAAGCTCATTTACAAGCGCCTAACTTTGAACTCTACGGCCAATTCCAAGCACTCAACCCTTTTGCTCTGCTGGGTCATAACCAAGAATTTGGCTGGTCGATTACCATGTTCCAAAATGATGACTTGGACCTGATTGCGTTAAAAAGAAACCCGGAAGACCCGCAACAAGTATGGCAAAACAATCAGTGGCAAACCCTTGATAGTCAAACCCAATGGATTGCGATTAAAGGCCAAGATCCGCAGCAATTAACCCTTTATAACTCGGCCTACGGCCCGATTATTAGTGATATTTTAAAAGACCAAAGCAGTGATACACCGATTGCCATGTGGTGGGCGTTCTTGGAAACAGAGAACCCTATTCTTGATGCCTTCTACGAACTCAATCGTGCCAATACGTTGGATAAAGCGCGCCAAGCATCCAGTAAAATCCATGCCCCCGGTCTTAATATTGTCTGGGCCAATGTCCAAGGTGATATTGGCTGGTGGGCAGCAGCGAAAATGCCGATTCGTGATAAATCTGCACAACCGTCGTTTATTCTGGATAGCCAAGCAGCCAACAGCAAAAAATACGGTTTTTATCCTTTTAGCGCAAATCCTCAAGAAGAAAACCCCGCTCGTGGTTATATTGTTTCGGCCAATTTTTTACCCGCTTCACCGAAGAAAGTACCTTTACCCGGTTACTACAACTTAGCGGATCGCGGTGCCGAGCTGATTGAGCAAATTAGCCAAACTGACGTCAAATGGGACACACAAAACAGCCAAGCCGTACAGCAGGGTGATCGTAGTGGTTATGCACAGCGCTTACTCAGCCCTTTGCTTGAGGATTTACGCAGCATTGCACGCGGTACTGAAGAGAAACAATTGATTCAGCAGCTCAGCGCGTGGCCGGGCGATTACTCGATCAAAAGCTATCTACCGACAATTTTTACTGAGTTCACTTATCAGCTACTGCAGGCCGCCATGCTCGACGAACTGGGTGACAGCGTTTTTAATAACCTGCTCAATACGCGGATTATCGATAGTGCCCTACCTTTGTTAGCCGCCGATCCGCACTCACCTTGGTGGCATCAGCATAACAACGGCGTACAGCAGACCCGGCAACAGGTGGTGGCCCAAGCCTGGCAAGCCACGCTACTGCATTTGCGTACCACCTTTGGCGTTGATCCCAACGACTGGCTATGGGGCTCTGCGCATACGCTGACCCACAAACATCCATTGGCTCAGCAAGCCCCCTTAGATACGCTGCTCAATATTGGCAGTTTTGCCGCTCCCGGTGGCCATGAGGTGCCGAACAACTTCTCCGCGGGCTATGCTAGTGCGCCTTGGGCGGTGCAATACGGCCCCTCGACCCGGCGTATTATCGACTTTGCTGCACCGGGGAAATCATTGGGCATCAACCCTTTGGGGCAAAGTGGTGTGCCTTTCGATCGCCACTATGCCGATCAAGCCGAAGCTTATATGCAAGGGCAGTACTTTCCGCAGCACCTCGGCAAGGAAGATGTTAAACAAAATACGCACAGCACCTTACGTTTACTGCCGCAATAAACGCCAAGATCATCACGCGAAGTTAACCACTTAGCGTGATTGCCGCTAAATGCCTGCGGGAGTCAACGCACTCTCCCGCTGCTCGACCCATGTCGCACTGTGTTTTGCACTGCCCTTGAATATATCAGCGGTACGCTTTGCAACCCACTGTGCGACCTGACACCACGCTAAAGTTTGAGTACTGCAGGCACCGCTGGCCAACGCCTGCTTGATGGCATCCACATCGACATTCTCTAAATAACGGGTTGCACCTGCCATACGCGCTTCGCCACCATACCCTTGCTGCATTTCAGCCATAGCATCTGCTTTACTCCATCCTTCAAAGACGATGCGATACATTGCAGCAATCAAGCCAGTACGATTTTGCCCATGTTTACAATGCATCAGCACGTTACCTTTTTGCTTAGCGCTGGCAATACTGCGTAGCACCCGTAACACATCAACATCATCAATACGGTCCGTGCGCAATGGAATCTGCACTTGCTCAATACTGCTATCGTGCAACCAAAGACTGTCCGACTTTTG
>LFRM01006644.1_pt1 | contig 54823 bp, 48 predicted proteins | sample 618341 | NCBI WGS metagenome assembly LFRM01 (sample SAMN03654438, study PRJNA283298) | anaerobic digester metagenome | isolation source: pool of bioreactors CSTR01a, CSTR02a, and CSTR03a thermophilic anaerobic... | place: Denmark: Kgs. Lyngby | collected 2014-05-21 | reverse complement strand
GCAATTTCCATTATACCAGAGGCGTTTCAGGTCTCATTTTTATTATTAAGTTAACAGAACAGGAATAGCAGTAAGGAGTGAATTATATGGACAGACTGAATCTGACGATGCTGACCGATTTCTATGAACTGACAATGGCAAACGGGTATTTTAACAGCGGCCTGAAAGACAAAATCGCATATTTTGACATGTTTTTCAGAAGGGTACCCGACAATGGCGGCTATGCTATTATGGCAGGAGTAGAACAGTTAATTGAATACCTGGAAAATCTTAAATTCACCGATGAGGATATAGAATACCTGAGGGGAAAGAAAATCTTCAGCGAAGGTTTCCTGGAATACCTGAAAAATTTCAAATTCTCCTGTGATGTCTGGGCTATGCCCGAAGGTACGCCGATTTTCCCGAATGAACCCGTTGTTACGGTAAGAGGTCCGGTCATTCAGGCACAGTTTATTGAGACCATGCTGTTGCTGACAATAAACCACCAAAGCCTTATAGCCACAAAAGCGAACAGGATAGTCAGGGCGGCGCAGGGACGCGCTGTGATGGAGTTCGGTTCAAGGCGGGCACAGGGCTATGACGGAGCAATATATGGAGCCCGCGCGGCATATATCGGCGGCTGTGCAGGAACTGCCTGTACGATAGTAGAACGGGAATTCGGAATACCCGCGATGGGTACAATGGCGCACAGCTGGGTGCAGATGTTCCCGAGCGAACTGGAAGCCTTTCGTACGTATGCAAACATGTATCCGGACAACTGCGTATTGCTCGTGGATACGTATGATGTTCTGAAGTCCGGAGTACCAAACGCAATAAAGGTATTCAACGAAGTATTGATACCAAAGGGGTACAGACCCAGGGGAATAAGGATTGACAGCGGCGACATAACCTACCTGTCGAAACAGGCCAGGAAGATGCTTGATGAAGCAGGTTTCCCTGACTGCCAGATTGTTGCATCCAACTCCCTTGACGAGTTTATAATACGTGACATTCTTGTACAGGGTGCCAGGGTGGATTCGTTCGGCGTAGGGGAAAGGCTTATAACATCAAGGTCAGAACCTGTTTTCGGAGGGGTGTACAAGCTCGTAGCCATAGAGGACAACGGCAGGATAATACCGAAAATAAAGATCAGTGAAAATGTTGAGAAAATAACAAACCCTGCATTCAAACAGGTGTGGAGGTTCTTTGACAGGGAAAGCGGCAAGGCAATAGCAGATTTGTTAACACTTCACGATGAAGTAATAAATGAAAACGAACCCTACGAGTTGTTCGACCCTGATCATACATGGAAAAGAAAGACTGTCAGGAACTATACGACTAAAAAACTTCTTGTGAGAATTTTCGACAAAGGCGTATGCGTATATAAAAGCCCGACACTTAAAGAAATACAGGAGTATTGCAAGGCTCAGACAGAGCTGCTGTGGGATGAGGTTACAAGGTTTGAAAACCCTCACAGGTACTATGTTGACCTGTCCAAGCCGTTATGGGATATCAAGGACAAACTGCTGAAGGAGTATTCAGAATTGAAAAATATTGAAAAATAACCCTTGTATGGCGAAAAAGGGAGTGTTAACATATTATATTATAGAAGTTTTTCAGGTTTGAGGACGGTGGGTATAGCTTACTACAAGTCTAAATAAAGCTGGTGAGAGAATGAGATTTTTCAACTCGACTCAGAAGAACATGGACCTTGCAACAGTAGTGGAAAAGATTAAGAGTTTTATCGCACAGAACCCTAACCAGAATTACCGGATTGCCGTTGGAACCGATTCGCAGGTCAGAGGAAACTACACCTGTTTTGCAGCCGGTATCCATATTCACAGGGTTGGCCAGGGGGCTTGGTGCTGCGTTCATAAACGGGTTGAAAAGAGAAAGTACAACAACCTGAGGGAGAAAATCTCAAAGGAGACGGTTATCACCTACGAGCTCCTGTCGGTACTGAATGATATGTTAACAGATACGCTTTGTACCTATACCGAAAACTACAGGAATTTTGACTGCAGGATAGAAGCCCATATAGATGTGGGTACAAAGGGCGAAACAAGGAAACTTATACGGGAAATGGTAGGATATTTTGAAGGCATGGGAGTTGACGCCAAGATTAAGCCCGATTCTTTTGTGGCAAGCAGCTACGCCGACAGATGCAGCAAAAGTTTTAAAAAGGATCAGAAAGATCACAGGAAAGCCGTATAAGAAACGCCCCTATTTAATTTATTGAAAAAAGTATTTGCATAAATTATGAATAAGCCCGCAGGGGCTTATTTTTTTATGAACAATTGCCAAATGGATTACATAATTTATAGTGACGGAAATAAAAAAGGAGGGTGGTATATGTATACAACAATGAATATAATAAGCGCTTCAAAAGGAAAGCAGGTCCATAACCACGAATTCCTGGGCAGCACTCAGTTTGCCGAAAAAGGAAAAGAGAGACATAATCATCGGTTTGCAGGCGTTACCGGCGAAGCAATCCCGATAGGAAAGGGAAACCATATCCATGAGTTCAGAACCAATACAGATTTCACCGGGAACCATTACCATGTGCTGAAAGGCAAAACCGGTCCTGAAATTGAGTTGCCCGACGGGCATCATATACATTACGTGGATACTGTTACGTCTTTTGATGACGGTCACAAACACAAGGCCGAATTTGCTACATTGACAGTACCCCGCGGATGAGCCCGGAAGACCGGAATGATCTTGAATTTATAAGCCCAAGGGCTTATTTTTTGTTATAAAATGAATTAATAACATCACGGAATAGTTTGATAAAATGATTATGGAATGATTTGTAAGCATAATTTGCAAGCAGCGTTTACTTTTTCTGAAATAAGGATTATAATTACAATAGAAAGGTTTTTTACGTCATAAACACATCTTGCTGGGTATTCACATCAGATAAAAACAGAGATATAATTATAGTATTATTTTTATGAAAGGCATATGAGGGAGAAATGTTTAGCAAAAAAATACTGGTTATTGAAGACACCGAATTTATGCAATGCATGATACGGGATATTCTTACGAAGGAAGGATACGAAGTATATTCTGCATATTCAGGCGAAGAAGGTCTTGACAAAATCTCCAAAATAAAGCCCGATCTGATTATACTCGACATAGTGATGCCAGGCATGAGCGGGTTTGATGTATGTAGGATTCTCCGCGCAGACGAAAGCAATAACCTAACTCCTATAATTATGCTGACAGCCCAGGTAAGCGAAGATGATAAACTGATTGGCCTTGAACTCGGAGCGGATGATTACATAATAAAACCTTTCAACAGCCGTGAACTTGTAAGCAGAGTTCGGAACACGCTTATAAGAATTGAACGAAACCGTCGCGCAAACCCGCTCACAGGTTTGTGCGGAAACATAGAAATCCAGTCGGAACTGAATTACCGGCTTGCAAACAAGAGGAAAATAGCTGTTATATACTGCGATTTGGACAATTTTAAGGCTTTCAATGATGCATACGGGTTTGCAAGGGGAGATTCAGCCATAAGGCTTACTGCCGATATTATCCGCGACGCGGTGCATTTTGAAGGGAACAGGGATGATTTTATCGGCCATATCGGCGGCGATGATTTTGTTATAATAACTTCATGGGATAAATGTGATAATATTTGTAAGACAATTATAGAGGAATTTGATAATAAGATACTTCATCTGTATAATGAAGAGGACAGGAAAAAAGGTTTTATAACCACAAAGAACCGCCTGGGGCAGGTAAGGAATTTCCCGATTATGACAATTTCTCTTGCGGTGGTGACAAATGAGCACAGGGATTACGAGAATGCACTTGAATTGGCCGAGGTTGCCGCAGAGGTTAAAAAGTACGTTAAAAATCTTGATGGAAGTAACTTTTTGAAAGACAGGAGAGGAATTTAATTGGATAATAAGGTCTGGTCACAAATAAAAAGAGGTCTGAGAATAACCGGGGATTATATTGTTGCACTGATAATTTTTGGAATTTTTTCATCAATTGTGTTTTCTTTCTTCAAAGAAAACTTGGAGACAGGAATAACAATATTTTCAGTTATCATTTTCCTGCTCATGTTCTCAATGATGTATACAAGTATGAGCGATACGGCATTCAGGGAAAAACGCCCGCAGTATAACATCAATCCCCCGCCGTACAAAGGTTTTCTATACGGCGCGATAGGTACGCTGCCCATTTTACTGGTACAGCTGATTTACTACCTGGTTAGTGTCCCCGAAGAGTTTCTGACGATGAAAAGACGTGTTCTCCAGGCTTTTACGGCTCCGCTGTACTGGCTGGCCAAACTGATTTCCCACGATGAATGGGCATACCACGCGGTGCTGCTGGTCATACCTGTTATTGCCGGTCTTGGCTACATGGCTGGATTTTATGACTTTTTCATTATGAAAAAGCTTGGATTATTCAATAAAAAGAAAAATAACAAGGACGACAGGAAAGGCAATAAAAACCTGTCTGCTAAAAAACATCAGTAAAATAGTATATGGTCAACCCCTCCCTGAATATGTTATTACAGAAGAAATCAAGGACGGGGTGTAATATGATCGTACTCGTCAAAAAGAGTAATTTAACTCTCGTAGCACTTATTCTCCTTTTATCGGTTGCACTGTATTGTCTGAACCTTGGAGGAGATGCTGAAGCAACACCGGCATCTTCGGTTTCGACCCTTGGAACTGTGGTGGTTGATGCAGGGCATGGCGGCGAAGATCCTGGCAAGGTAAGTTCCTATTCCGGAGTAAAGGAAAAGGATATTAACCTGGCGATTGCAAAATTTCTTGCAGAGGAACTGAAAACAGCAGGGTATCAAGTGATAATGACAAGGGAGGAAGACAAGCTGGTATACAAGGAAGGCACCACCGATATCACCGAAAAAAGAAGGCAGGACCTGACGCGCAGGAAGGAAATCATGGATAACGGCGGTGCCGATATAGTTGTCAGCATTCACCTGAATGATTTCAGCCAGAGCAAGTATTACGGCGCCCAGGTTTTTTATCCGCCCAATTCAGAGAAAAGCAAAGCTCTTGCAGAATGTGTACAGAAGGTTTTAAGAGAGGATGTGGATCCGACCAACAAACGGGAAGCCCTGGTTAAAAGCACTCCCATACTTATACTGCGCAACCTTAAAACACCCACGATAGTTGTGGAATGCGGTTTCCTGTCGAATGAACAGGAAGAGGCGAAACTAAGGACCGAAAGCTACCAGAAAAAGATTGCAAAAGCTATTAAAAAGGGAGTTGACAATTATTACCTGCTCCAGCAGAATACGGCCGATTCCGGGCAAAAGAGCACCGATGATACAGATGCCGGAAGCAGTGCCGAAGACACACACGCTGACGCGGCTGAAAGTTTTGAAATTATAAACCCGGACGATTAATAAGGGATAATACGAAACAGCGGACAGGGATGCTTAAGAAACATGCATCCCTGTATTGTTGCCGGGATTACTTGGCAAAATTGTGTTTTCCTATTGTCAGCATAATCGGTCTTGTCCATATCCATTTGCTCGTTGCAGTCTGCGGATTGTAATAATAGATGCAGCCGTAGGTTGGATCCCAGCCGTTCATTGCATCACGTGCGGCCTTATATGACTGGGAAGTGGGCTCAAGGTTGATCTGTCCATCTGAAACCGCATCAAAAGCACCCGGCTGATAGATTACTCCTGCTATCGTGTTTGGAAATCTGCTGTCTTTTACACGGTTCAGAACCACCGCTGCAACCGCAACCTGCCCTATATAGGGTTCCCCTCGTGCTTCACCGTGCACAAGGTGTGCAAGAAGATCAATGTCCCTGCTTGTTGCAGTATGCTTAACACCCGTGGGAAGTCCCAGCGCCGACAGAGTTTCGGGACCTACAACCCCGTCAACCTTAAGTCCGTTTTTGTACTGGAAATATCGTACTGCCTTGTAGGTCTGGTATCCGAAAATACCATCCACTTTTCCGTGATAGTATCCCCATTGTTTCAGTTTTTTCTGTATGTTCGTGACCTCGGCTCCCCTTGAACCGTAGTATGAAAGAACTGCATGGCTGTAGCCGAAAAAATCCCTTGCTCCGTCGGTCAGTACAGGATATAAAAGGAGTACTGCAATAATAACAGCAATAAGAATCCTTATTATCTTAACTTTTCGCATATTCTCCCTCATTTCAGGTTATTGATTTATTATCGGTACATTCTGCATATTCATCGGCTAATATGATTTTGTGCACCCAAAATGAAAAGTATTCTGAAACGGTATATGCAATGAATGGAAAACAGGCCTGTATAAAAGTAAATCCGCTTCTTCGTGACGTTGGCAAGAAGCGGTAAAACTTTCGCTTAAATCAATAAGATGACTGCTTTTTATATGTCAGATAAAAGGGAAAAGCTGCTTGTCAAGGCCGGCTATGAAAATGAAGATTAAAAGGACCAGGAGAAAATTATCGCAGTCATCATCCGATGCAATTAAAATAATAAGACCAAGCAAAAGAATATCGTCAAGCTGTATTTTTTTAAGCAAACCTTTTATATCGGGAAATCCGCCATGATAATCCGGAGAAGACGAAGATGCACGCGGGTACATAACGTTATCCTTTTCGGTCGGCAAAGGAATGTTTAATAGCTCTTTGCATTCAGACATTACAACAACCTCCCGCTATTGTTCGAAACAGTCCTTATAATGCTTGCTATCTTCAGGATATTCAGGCAGGTAGTACAGCGTTCCCTTCTTGCCGAATTCAAAAACGGCTGTATTGAGTTAAGCAGATTAATTCTTGAATCCTCTATACTGTTAACCTGGTTCAGCAGGAGCTGTATATTCCTGATCCAGTCAGAACCACGCAGCGCAAGCTGCCCGGGATTTTCTGCAGGTTCCTGTTCCGCGTATTCCCCGGTGTACGAATCGGTACCATAATCAGGGGCCTTGTTCAGTGAGCTGAATAACTGGCGGATACCTTCCTGGGCTTCCGGGCTGTTAAGCATATCCGAAATTTGGCGTATTTTATCCTCCATACCCTGGGCCATGAATTTTCAACCTCCTTTAACAGAACAAATCCATTTTCATCGTCTGTTGCTGTTCAGTTCAATATTTCACGTATTTTCCGGATAACCTTGTCACCGTCGCGGCCCAGGACCTGGTAGATTTTCTGGATATCGGCCTCGGTGATCCTGTTCCTGTACTCACTTACGTTGATGCCAAGTTCCCTTAAGCGTTTTTTATCATATTCATCGAGCTTTCTCATGGCTTCATCTATGTTTACATTCTGAAGCCTTTTTTTCAGCTCCTGCGGGCTTTCATTCCGAAGCATTTCAAGTCCTTTCTCTATCTTCTTCCTTGTTATCTGTCCATGCAAATAATTTGAAATATCGCTCATTAAATCACCTCTGATAAATGTTACAGTGTCAGTTTATGCGCAAAGCCTTGTTCTTGTGACAGATAAACAGTAAAATACCATAAGAAGGAGTGATTTGGATATGATATACGATGCGGTTATTATCGGCGACGGCCCGGCAGGAATATCTGCCGCCCTGTATACAATACGTGCAAACATGAAAACATTGGTCTTCGGCCTTGGAGACAGTGTTCTTAAAAAGGCATCAAAAGTTGAAAATTATTATGGCTTTGCAGAGCCGGTATCGGGTGAAAAACTTCTCAGCGAAGGAGAGGCACAGCTGAAACGGCTTGGAGGAGTGATCCTGAGGGAGGAAGTTATCGGTATTGAAAAGGAAGATGTTTTCCGCGTAAAAACTGTGAACAATACCTATTCAGCGCACACTGTGCTGATTGCAACCGGCCAGAAACCTGTCAGTATAAAAATACGTAATCTGAAAAAGTTCGAGGGGAAGGGTATCAGTTACTGCACCACATGTGACGGGTTTTTCTACCGCGGAAAAAAGGTCGGGGTTCTTGGATTCAAGGATTTTGCTCTGCACGAGGCCGAGGAACTCCTTAAGTTCACCAATGACATTACCATTTTTACAAATGGGGAGAAAACGGATTTTACAGATAAATCGGCGGCCGGTAAATTTGCAATAAACGAAAAGCCAATTTCCGCCTTTGAAGGTGAGGAATTCATTGAAAGAATAGTTTTTGAGGACGGCTCCGAAACCCCCGTTGACGGAATTTTCGTAGCCTATGGCAACGCGTCAAGCATAAATTTTGCACTAAAGATGGGGATATTGACAAAAGAACAGTCGATTATTGCAAACAGCAGCCAGGAAACGAATATTCCCGGGCTTTACGCAGCCGGAGACTGTACTGGGGTTTTCAAACAGATAGCCGTTGCAGTTGGGCAGGGGGCAATTGCAGGCAAAAACATGATCGAATATGTACGCGCCCTGGCGAAAAAGAGCGATTAAGCTGCACTCCGTTAAAAATTTTTTTGCATCGCACAATATTATCATTAAGGTTACAGGTTGTTTTTTTGCCCGAAAATTTGTCTAAAACACAGTGTATATTTGTCCGGTGAAAGGCATAGGTATATTTTAGACAAATCCGAGAGGGGTATTTGGTGCATGAAAAAAGCAATCCTTGTAACCGTTTTTGTTTTCGCAATCCTTTTGTTCACAATCCTGTTGTTTGCCGGTTGTATGAAAAGCCAGGATAAGGCGCTGAAACAGCTTGAAGAGGACGAGATAAGGCCGGCAAGCAGTATTGTTATAACCGAGGAAGAGGCACGAAAGCTGAACGAAAAACTGCCGGTGACACTTTATTTTTCGAACCAGGAAGGAACCCGCCTGATTAATGAAATACACTACATCAGCATCGAAGAAGCAAAGCAGGGAACCGAGCAGCTTGCTTCGGTACTGGTCAAGGAACTGATAAAAGGTCCTTCGAACAGCGAACTGAAACCAACAATACCCGAGGGTGCCTCTTTAAGGTCGCCTGTTAAGGTTGAAGGACGTACTGCAATAGTAGATATGACAAAAGAATTCGTAGATAATCACCAGGGAGGCAAGGATGCCGAAGAGATAACAATATTCTCGGTTGTAAATACGCTTACCGAACTTAAGGATATTGAGACTGTGAAGTTTCTGATAAACGGAAAGGAGCAGAAGGAATTCAAGGGCAATTTCCGTTTCGATAACGCGTTTCCAAGGAATGAAGCGCTGATAGACAGAAAGGTGAGTTATACTTCAATGCCCGGTGACGGGGACAGCGTGACAATGCAGGACGAAAATGCCGAAGAGGCAAGCGTGGACGAGATATATGACGATGATATACTTGAGGATTAATAAACTGCCAGGCAGTTTCCGTTATTGTTTACTTTACCCGTCTTGTAATGGACGGGTAGTTTCATGTATAATCAAAGAAGCCTTTTGACGACAGCAGAAATAAAGACTTTTCAGTGTCCGTCCTTTGGGCTGATTATTGCGGGGTGATGTTTATGAAGGATAAAATCAGGGTTGCCGTTCTTTTCGGCGGGCAGTCATCCGAGCACGAAGTGTCAAGAGTTTCCGCTCGATCTGTTCTGGAAAACCTGGATCAGGATAAATATGAAATTCTGCCTGTAGGAATTACGAAAGAGGGAGAGTGGCTTCCCTACCGCGGTGAATATAAATACATAACAAGCGGTGAATGGGAGGAAGAAGCCAGGAGGGATTCTGACAGGAATTATGCCGATCCCGCGAAAATGCCCTTTTCTGCAAAGGATTATCTTTACGGAGTATGCGGAGGTCCTGTGGATATTGTCTTTCCCGTCCTGCACGGGGCAAACGGTGAAGACGGCACTATCCAGGGGTTATTTGAGCTTGCCGGGATCCCCTACGTGGGCTGCAATGTACTGTCTTCGGCGGTCGGAATGGATAAGGCAGTCAGCAAGGTCCTTTTTGAGCATGCAGGACTTAACCAGGGCAGGTATATTGTGGTGAAAAGGCCGGATATCCAAAAAAACATATCCGAAATCCTGGAAAAGGTTCAGTCGCTGGTAGGGTACCCATGTTTTGTCAAGCCTTCAAACTGCGGTTCCTCGGTTGGTGTTTCAAAGGTAAGACAGCCCGAAGAGCTCCTAAAAGCCCTGAAAATTGCGGCCGAATATGACCGCAAGATTCTGATTGAAGAATATATCGACGGCAGGGAAGTGGAATGTGCTGTATTGGGTTTTGATGAGCCTGTTGCGTCAACGGTGGGCGAGGTTATTCCGTGCAACGAGTTTTACGATTATGAGGCCAAGTACATAAAATCAGACTCTAAGATTGTAATACCAGCGGATTTGGACGAGGAAACAATTGAAACTGTGCGTGCCGATGCGGTAACCGCATTCAAAGCACTGGACTGTGCCATACTGGCGAGGGTTGATTTCTTTGTCGAAAAAAGGACCCGTAAGGTATTTATCAATGAAATAAATACAATGCCGGGGTTCACAAGCATAAGCATGTACCCCAAGCTATGGCAGGCATGCGGAATAAGTTACGGCGAATTGCTGGAAAAACTGATAGATCTTTCGCTTTTGCGTTATAATGAATATCAGAGATCATATGAAAGGAAATTGTAATGGATAACAGACCGATAGGAGTTTTTGATTCCGGCCTGGGCGGGCTGACCGTGGTAAAGGAGATTATGAAACTGCTGCCGAATGAAAGCATCATCTATTTTGGAGATGACGGCAGAACACCCTATGGAACAAAATCCAGGGAAACTGTGATTAAGTATACCAGGCAGGATTTGGCATTCCTTCTTTCGATGGATGTAAAGCTCGTTGTTGTTGCATGCAATACGGTAAGTGCCGTGGCTCTTCCCGAGGTGAGGTCGTCGGTTAAAGTACCGGTTCTTGAGGTTATTGAACCGGGTGCCAGGAGCGCACTGAAAAAAACGAAAAAGGGCAGGATAGGAGTAATAGCAACCCCCGCAACAACCAGCAGCGGTGTATATCCTAAAGCAATAAAAAGCATGAACCCGAACGTTCAGATTTTCTCACAGGCATGTCCGCTTTTTGTAAACCTTGTTGAAGAGGGCTGGTGGGATAATAGGATTACAAGGATGATAGCCGAAGAATACCTTAAGGATTTGAAACAGGCAAAAATAGACACCCTTGTTTTGGGCTGCACCCATTATCCGCTGCTTGCAGACGTCATTCGCGATGTCATGGGTGATGAAGTTGCCCTTGTAAGCTCCGCCGAAGAATTGTCGATCACCCTTAAGGAGCTTTTGTACAAAGAGAAACTTGAAAGCGCGGATGGAGAGGCTGCATACCGTTTCTATACAAGCGACAGCGTGGAAAAGTTCAGGAAACTGGGCAAAATGATACTTGGGAAGGAAATTACCGATATTGAACGTGTAGATATGGAAAATTATGATCAAATAACTTGTAAATTGTAGGATAAATATGATATAAAATATAATTTAAGAAAAACAACATTTTTCTATTGAGAGAGGGAGCAAAATTGAAAAAAGATGTAATGATAACGGTTGACAGCAAGCAGGAACATCCTGACAGGGATGATGCCGATGTTTATAATTTCGTTACCGAGGGTACCTATTACAAGGAAGGCGGAAATTATTACATCACTTACACCGAGAGCAATATTACGGGTATGGACGGAACAACCACAACCCTGAAGGTGGAACCCGATGCGGTTACACTGATCCGTCTCGGTAATGTAAGCAGTCTTATGGTTTTTCAAAAGGGCCGCAGGCATACATCCGAGTATAACACCGAATACGGTACCATTGAAGTCGGGGTCACGGCTCAGAAAGTATCTGTGGACATGAATGATTTGGGCGGAAATATCAATGTTGAATATATTATTGAAGTGAATAACCAGCTGACCAGCTTTACCACTCTTAATGTAAAAGTTCAGTAACAGACGAAGGATGGTTTTCATGTACAGTATTTATGAAGAAATTACCGAACAAATAAAAACAGCCGTTAACAATGCCATTAGAAAGGCGGTGTCGGCCGGAGAACTTCCCGAGACCGACATACCGGACATAATGCTTGAAAAACCGAGGGAGGAAACCTTCGGCGACTTATCAACAAACCTGGCGATGCAGATGGCAAAACCGGCGAAAATGGCGCCAAGGCAAATAGCCCAGGCAATCCTGAAACATATCGATACTGATGGTACGTTTATATGCAGGATTGATGTTGCCGGTCCCGGGTTCATTAATTTCTACCTCAACAACGAATGGCTGTACAGGACCCTGAGACTGATTGACGAAAAGCAGGACCGCTACGGCGAGCTGAATATCGGAAATGGCGAAAAGGTCATGGTGGAATTTGTAAGCGCGAACCCTACAGGTCCCCTGCACATGGGCAATGCACGCGGCGGTGCTCTTGGAGACTGCATAGCAAGCGTTCTTGAAAAGGCAGGTTACGACGTTACAAGGGAATACTATGTAAACGATGCCGGAAACCAGATGGAGAAATTCGGAATATCCCTTGAAGCCAGGTACCTGCAGCAATTGATGGGAGAAGACAGTGTACCGTTTCCCGAAGACGGTTACCATGGTGAAGATATAATTGATCATGTTAAGGACTATATCAGGGAATACGGTAGTAATCTTCTTGACAAAAGCCCTGAGGAAAGAAGGAAAGCCCTTATAGATTACGCACTGCCGAGAAACCTGAAAAGAATCCATGACGGGCTTGTGAGGTACAGGATTAACTATGATGTCTGGTTCAGGGAGAGTTCTCTGTACGACGGCGAAATTGAAGAAACAATGAACCTTCTGAAAGAGCGCGGATATATTGTGGAGAAGGACGGTGCCCTGTGGCTCAGCGGTGAAAAAACAGGCCTTGAAAAGGATGAAGTCCTGATAAGGCAGAACGGCTTCCCGACATATATGGCAGCCGACATAGCCTACCACCGCAACAAATTCATAAAGCGCGGTTTTGACAGGGTTATAAACCTGTGGGGTGCCGACCATCACGGCCATGTGGCAAGAATGAAGGCGGCAATGGAAGCCATAGGCGTTTCAAAGGACAGGCTCCGGATTGTGCTGTTCCAGCTTGTTCACCTTTACAAAAACGGCGAGATTGCAAGGATGTCAAAACGGACCGGCCGCACCATATCGCTGGATGATTTGCTGGATGACGTGGGTGTGGATGCTGCAAGGTTCTTCTTCAACATGAAAACTTCGGGCAGCCACCTCGATTTTGATATGGATCTGGCCGTTGAGAAGTCAAACAACAATCCCGTTTTTTATGTCCAGTATGCCCATGCGAGGATTTGCAGCATTCTGAGAAAACTTGCCGAAGAGAATATTGAAAGGGTTCCTTCGGAAAAAGTTAACCTTGCCCTGCTGACACAGCCCGAGGAGCTGGCGCTGATCAAGAAACTTGCCGAGTATCCGGAAGAGATAAGAATGGCAGCGCAGACACTGGAACCAAGCAGGCTGACCCATTATGTAATGGATGTGGCGTCGGGTTTCCACAGCTTTTACAATGCATGCAGGGTCAAGGGCGAAGAGGAGGATTTGATGCAGGCCAGGCTGTTTCTTATCCACTGTACAAAGATTGTTATAAAGAATGTACTGGACCTGATTCGCATAGATGCTCCCGAGAAAATGTAGTTAACAGGCGGGATTGCAGAAGATCTTAAAACACCTGAAAGGAGAAGGGCTATGAGTTTATACCGGGAATGGACGAAAAAAATAGAGGAACAACAGAGTACAGGCACATACGGTGAGTTTTTTAAATCGTATATCAGCCTGGAAAAGGAGGCCTATGAAGAAATTCTTGAAAAGGAGCAAAAAGAGCTGGCCGGTACCGTTAAGGAACTGGCGGACGGCTTTTCCATGGATCCCGTAACCTTTATGGGCTTTCTTGACGGGATTAACACAAGCCTGTCAGAGGAACTGGACCTTGAACAGCTGAACGAGGATTCAGCAATCACCCTGACAATTGACTATGAAAAGCTCTATTACAACATGCTGAAAGCGAAGGCTGACTGGCTGTATACACTGCCCCAGTGGGACAAGCTGCTTTCCGGTGAGAAGAGAAGGGAAATACGTCTGAAACTCCATGCGGACAGCCGTATTACCGTTGAAAAAATCGGCAGGAATGATCCCTGCCCGTGCGGCAGTGGGAAGAAATATAAAAAATGCTGCGGAAGATAGAAAGAGTGAGCCCAATCACTCTTTTTTTATTGCTTGAATAATACGGCGACAAGTTGTATAATAATGCAGATATTGGTAGGAAGGGGCATTAATATGCTTCAGGTTATGGGATTGACAAAAAGATACAGAAATGTACCTGCAGTCAGTGATGTAAGTTTTGAAGTAAAAAGCGGAGAGATTGCAGTATTGCTTGGACCCAACGGCGCAGGAAAAAGTACCACCATAAAGTCCATAGCAGGCCTTCTGAGGTTCGACGGCCGGATCCTTATAAACGGACTGCCGAATAAAACCTCTGAAGCGAAAAAGGTATTCGGTTATGTGCCTGAAAGTGCGGCGGTGTATGAATACCTTACCGTTAACGAGCATATCGAATTTATAGCGCGGGCATACCGACTTGACGAAGGATACAGGGAAAAAGCCGATCAGCTTCTTAAACGTTTCGACCTTTTCGACAAGACCGACAAACTGGGCAAGGATTTGTCAAAGGGTATGCAGCAGAAACTCAGCATATGCTGCGCCCTGATAATAAATCCGAAGATGATTATGTTTGATGAACCCATGATGGGGCTTGACCCGAAGGCAATAAAAGAGCTGAAAAGCATTTTTACCGAGCTTAGAAACGAAGGCTGCGCCGTGCTGATAAGCACGCATATCATCGACAGCATTGAAGAAGTATGGGATAAGGTGCTTATTATGAACAAGGGCAAAGTAGTCCTGTCAAGAACCCGCGATGAACTTGAGGAAAAAGCCGAGTCACTGGAGGATATATTTTTCAGGCATACGGAAGGAGCACCTGATTTATGAGTTCGCTGTTCTATGTAATCCGTAAACAGTTCATGAACATATTCCGCGGCCTGGCTCAAAAACCCCTTGCACTTGTCGGATACATCCTGATTGGCGTCATGATGGTTTTTGTTGCTGTAGTAACGTTAATTATGCCGTCAGGCCTGGTACGCAAGGTTGACAATGAAATATTCAGGGCGGGGGTTGCGGCTACTGCCTGCATAGCTTTATACCTGGGGTTACGGCAGGGAATAGAGAAGGGAAGCACCTATTTCCGTTTTGCCGATGTCAACCTTGTATTTACAGCACCCTTTAAGCCAAGCCAGGTTCTTTTATACGGCTTTATAAAGCATATAGGCACTTCCCTGTTCATTGTTTTCTTTATGATTTTTCAGATATCGAATATCAAAAACAATTTTGCACTGACCGATTACGGTGTACCGGTTATTCTTCTGGCCGTCCTGCTTTATTCCGTCATATCACCGATACTTGGAATGGTAGTTTACAGTGTTTCGTCCCGCAGCAACGAAAGGCGTGTTCTTGCAAGGCGCTTACTTGACATAACGGCAGTTCTTGTTGTCCTGTTTTTTGTTTTGGCCATTGCAATGACAGGTTCATTTACCGGGGCTTTTGTTTCCTTTTTCGGTTCCGAAGCCGTCGCCTATATACCGATAATAGGCCAGATTGTAACTATTGCATCGGCGGCCGTTTATGGGATAGACTTAATGTTCTATGTCAGCATTGCCGTTCTTCTGGTATTGATTGGCCTGTTCGTTGCAATTATATACAATGCAAACCTTGAGTATTATGAAGATGTGCTCAGTGCCACCGATGAGCTTGAGTCAAGGATAAAAGCAAAGAGGGAAGGCCGGGACGCAAGCCTTAGAAAAGGAGAAGCACGGAAAGTAAAGGGCGGGTTCTCTTCCCGCGGCGCAAAGGCGATTTTCGAAAAGCATATGCTGGAGTACAGGAAAGTGAGCTTCCTTCTTTTCTTCGACAGTACAACAGTACTTATCGTTCTGACAGGCGTAGGAACAAAATTCCTCATGCTTGACGGGTTTTCAAGCATCTTTTTTACGCTTTTTCTAAGTGCATACCTGCTATTTTTCTTTATCGTCCAGGGCAGATGGCCCCTTGAACTTGAGAAGCCGTATATTTTCCTTGTGCCCGAATCAAACGGAAAGAAACTCTTTTATGCAACCCTTACCGAGAACCTGAAAAACCTGCTCGACGGAACGCTTTTGTTTACCGTTGCCTATTTCATATATGGCACAAGTATTCCGGTTATATTGCTGTGCATAGTGAACTATACGCTGTACGGAGCGGTGTATATATACGCGGATATTGTGTCCCGGCGCCTTTTCGGCAGTATACACAGCAGGGTCATGCTTATTTTTGTAAAAATGTTTGTTTCGCTTTTTGTAGTAATACCTGGTGTTGTCATAATGCTTATAGTCCAGGGCATAACGGGCAACGAACTGTATTCCGCCTTCTCAATTGCAGTGTGGAATTTATTTGCGGCCATGTGTTTATTTCTTGCGTCAAAGGGAATATTCAACAATATAGAAACAACATGATTAAATCTGCTGCTCCGCTGAATCTGTTCCCCGCCGGTAAGATAACTGCAGCTGGAATATACATCCTGTCCAAATGAAATAAAATAGGTTATAATTATAAAGAATCAAATTTTCAGAGGAGGGTAACTAATGCAACTTAAAGAGAACGCTGTTTATTCATTGGTGGTACCAACCAGTATGGGTGTAAGGATAACTCCTGTCAATTCACAGCCCGTACATTGCAGCAACATGTATTTCATGCAGGCCACAAGTGCCGAGTCCAATGTAGCCAGCATATCATCCAGCCTGGGTCTGAGAGTTAAGGTATTGACCACATTTGTCAAGGACAGCCCCATTGCAAGATTCATTAAGGATGATCTGGCAAGCAGGCATATGGAATACGAGGGGAAGGAAGTTCCGCAGGGTGGACCATGGGGATATCGCCATCAGTTCAATATCGCAGATTCCGGCTTTGGCGCCAGGGGTCCGAGAGTGCACAATGATCGTGCCGGTGAAGTCGGAAGAACTTTGAATGTGAAGGATTTCGATCTTGACAAGCTGTTTGGCCAGGACGGTGTTAAGATTATTCACATGTCGGGTCTTATTGCCGCACTGTCTCCAGAAACAAGCACATTCTGTCTTGAACTGGCAAGAGCCGCAAAGAAATACGGAACAAAAATATCCTTCGACCTGAACTACCGCGCTTCATTCTGGAAAGACCGCGAAAAGGAACTCAGGGATGTATTCACTGAAATTGTAAGCGTTTCGGATATTCTCATCGGCAACGAGGAGGACTATCAGCTTTGTCTCGGAGTTGAAGGCCCTGAAGCAGGCGGTAAGGATATTTTGGGAAAAATCGACAGTTTCAAGGAAATGATTACCCGCGTCAGGGCAAAATTCCCGAATGTGAAGGTTTTTGCCACAACCCTGCGTGAAGTAATCAGCACCAATCAGCACTTATGGGGAGCCATAATGCTGGAAAACGACAACTGGCATGTTGCAGAGCCCCGTGAAATTCATGTACTTGACCGTATTGGCGGCGGCGACGGATTTGTCGGAGGTCTTCTGTATGGAATTCTCAAGGGCTGGGAACCTGAGAAATGGATAAAATTCGGATGGGCTACAGGCGCTATGGCAACAACATTCCTTACAGATTATGCACTGCCCGCCGATGAAGAACAGGTATGGAGCATCTGGGAAGGAAACGCACGCGTAAAAAGATGATTGATTGATAATAATATCAATGTTGGAGGGATTTTTTATGAGCAAAGCGGATATAGGCTTAATCGGACTTGCAGTCATGGGTGAAAACCTGGTAATGAATATGGAGAGTAAGGGCTTTACAGTTGCGGTGTTTAATCGTTCTACCGAAAAAGTAAGCGCTTTCATTCAGGGGCGTGCAAAGGGAAAGAACATAATCGGCACCTTTTCAGTCGAGGAACTGGTAAATTCTTTGAAGAAGCCGAGAAAAATAATGTTAATGGTCAAGGCAGGTAAGCCCGTTGATGATTTCATTGAGCTTTTGATTCCTCACCTTGACAAGGGCGACATAATAATAGACGGCGGTAATTCCCACTTCCCCGATACAATACGCCGTACAAAATACCTTGAGGAAAAGGGCCTGCTGTTTATCGGTACCGGAGTATCGGGCGGAGAAGAGGGAGCTTTGAAGGGACCGAGCCTGATGCCCGGAGGATCTCCTGAGGCATGGCCGCATGTTAAGGAAATTTTCCAGGCCATAGCTGCAAAAGTTGAAGATGGATCCCCGTGCTGTGACTGGGTTGGAGAGAATGGTGCCGGCCATTTTGTAAAAATGGTGCACAATGGCATTGAATATGGAGATATGCAGCTTATCTGCGAAGCATATCACTTAATGAAGGATCTGCTCGGCATGTCTGCCGACGAAATGCACGAAGTGTTCAAGGAATGGAACGAAGGTGAACTGGACAGCTATCTGATTGAAATTACACGCGATATTCTTGCATACAAGGATGAAGACGGAACTCCGCTGGTGGACAAAATACTGGACACCGCAGGACAGAAGGGTACCGGAAAATGGACAGCCATTGCAGCCCTGGATGAAGGCATACCTTTGACCCTGATCGGAGAGGCTGTTTTCGCACGCTGCCTGTCTGCTATGAAGGAAGAAAGAACAGCGGCTTCAAAGGTGCTTTCGGGTCCTGTTCCGAAATATACGGGTGACAGGAAACAGCTGATAGAGGACATACGCAATGCCCTTTATGCATCAAAAATTGTTTCCTACGCCCAAGGTTATACCTTGATGCGTGCAGCAGCGCAAACATACGGATGGAACCTGAATTACGGCGGCATTGCGCTGATGTGGCGCGGTGGCTGTATCATCCGCTCCAAGTTCCTTGGCAAGATCAAGGAAGCCTTTGACAGAAACCCCGATCTTACAAACCTCCTCCTGGATCCGTTCTTCAGGGAAAGGGTTGAAAAGGCCCAGGAAAGCTGGAGAAGGGTTACATCAATCGCACTGACCAACGGTATCCCTGTTCCGGCATTTACCTCTGCATTGTGCTACTACGACGGTTACAGAAGCGAAAGACTGCCCGCCAACCTGTTACAGGCTCAGCGTGACTATTTCGGCGCCCATACCTATGAAAGGGTTGACAGACCGAGGGGTGAATTCTTCCATACCAACTGGACCGGAGAGGGCGGAACCACGTCTGCTTCAACATATAACGTATAACATGCGCCTGTTGCGTGGAATAGTGTGCCTTCCTCGGTTTTTCCGGCTGCTTTGAATAAAAATACGGCTGATCCTCGAAACAGATTCTGCGGATCAGCCGGTTAAGATGAGGATGGTTGCAATGAAAGACATTATAAAGTTTGCAAGAGCAAACAGTGGTATTACAAATGAAGAACTTCAGTCTGTCATTGACGAAGTAATAAACGAAGCGGGGAGTAAGCCTTTGAAAAAGATATTGCTGCTTCCTCCCGACTTTACCCGTATGCATTCGGGGGCAGGAAAAATTACTGCAATGATATACTCAAAACTTAAGGATACGGTCCAGGTGGATATCATGCCGGCACTGGGCACCCATGATCCTATGACCGAAGAGCAGATCGACGCCTTTTTCGAAGGTATGGTACCCCGCGACAAGGTAATCCCGCACAACTGGAGGGAGGATGTGGTCCGGATTGGTGAAGTGCCTGCAAGTTACGTATCCGAGGTATCCGAGGGCCTTATTAACAATCCGTTACCGGTGGAAATAAACAAGCGCATTATCGATCCTTCATATGACCTTATCCTGTCAATCGGCCAGGTTGTACCGCATGAAGTTGTGGGAATGGCCAATTACACAAAGAACATACTGGTTGGCTGCGGCGGTAAGGATACCATTAACCACAGCCATATTCTCGGAGCTGTTTTCGGAATGGAGCGCATCATGGGCAAGGATCATTCTCCTGTCAGAAAGGTTTTTGACTATGCCCAGGAGCATTTTCTGAACAATCTCCCATTGGTATATATACTGACAGTAACCACCGCTTCGCAGGATGAAGTAACAATCGAGGGTGTTTTTGCAGGCAACAGCAGGAGGGTTTTTGAAGAAGCGGTTGAATTAAGCCGCAAAAAGAACCTGATCTGGCTTGACGAGCCTATTAAAAAAGCTGTTGTATACCTTGACCCAAGAGAATTCAAAAGCACCTGGCTCGGGAACAAGGCCATTTACCGCACACGCATGGCGATGGCCGACGGCGGCGAGCTTGTTATTCTGGCACCTGGTGTAAGAAAGTTCGGGGAAGACGACGACATTGATAAGTTAATCAGGAAGTACGGATACAAGGGCAGGGAAAACACCCTGAAAAATTACAATGAAAATGCCGATCTCAGGGAAAACCCGTCGGCAGCGGCTCACCTGATTCACGGTTCAAGCGACGGAAGGTTTACCATTACTTATGCGGTTAAACATTTAACCCGTGAAGAGGTGGAAGGCGTGGGGTTCAAATATATGCCCTATGAAGAAGCCGAAAGGAAATACAAGCCTGAAGGTATTACCGACGGTTATTTCGAAGGCGGTGAAGAAACCTATTTCTATATTTCAAACCCTGCGCTGGGGCTTTGGGCGGTTAAAGGGAAATAATGCCTGTCCTGCCGCCAGGTGAAGACACAGGCTCAGTATGAACGGAATATATGATAAACCGGTAATGAAAGAGTTTGCCTGAATTTCAGTGCAGGCTCTTTTTTTATATTAAGCAGTATTCATGGCTTTTTTTCGATATAAGGCGCTTCCGCGGCTTATTCATCGGAATACTAAGGCATATACGAAAAAAGTAATATAAGAAATGAAATGAAACCTTGTCTTCAGTAGTGTATAATGGTAATTAACCGGTCAGAATGCTGAAACATGCTTTTCTGCTGCAGGTAGAACATCAAATATCAGGGAGGTTGGAATATGTCTTTCAAGGTTGCTTTTATTGGAGCAGGCAGCATCGGGTTCACAAGAAGGTTTCTCAGCGATCTCCTGTCTGTTCCCGAATTCAGGGAAATGGGGATTGAAATTGCCTTCACAGACATCAGCGAGAAAAACCTGGAAATGGTTACGCAGATTTGTCAGAGGGATATCGATGAAAACAAACTGAATATCAGGATCCAGTCAACTACCGATCGAAGACGGGCGCTGGAAAACGCAAAATATGTATTCAATGTGGTCAGGGTGGGCGGCCTTGATGCGTTTAAACTGGATATTGAGATCCCGTTGAAATATGGAGTTGACCAGTGCGTGGGGGATACCCTTTGCGCCGGCGGTATTATGTACGGACAGAGAGGGATCCCGGTGGTGCTGGATTTTTGCAGGGACATACGCGAGGTAGCCCGGGAAGACTGCATATTATTGAATTATGCAAATCCGAATGCGATGATCACATGGGCCTGCAATAAGTACGGCGGCGTAAGAACAATTGGGTTATGTCACGGGGTACAGCACGGGCATCAGCAAATAGCAGAAGTGTTGGGCCTGAAGAGGGAAGAAGTTGACATAATCTGCGCGGGAATCAACCATCAGACATGGTATATACAGGTTAAACACAAGGGCAGGGATATGACCGGGGAACTCCTCGAAGCATTTGAAAGGCACCCTGTATACAGCAAAACCGAAAAGGTTCGTATAGATATGCTTAGAAGATTCGGGTATTACAGCACCGAATCTAACGGGCATTTGAGCGAGTATGTGCCATGGTACAGGAAAAGGCCTGAAGAAATCATGGACTGGGTTGACCTCAGCATCTGGATAAACGGCGAAACAGGCGGGTATCTCAGGGAGTGCACGGAGCAAAGGAACTGGTTTGAAAGCAATTTCCCGAAATGGATGGAAGAGCCAGCAAGAAAGTTTGATCCTGCCGAAAGAAGCTCAGAACATGGTACATACATAATTGAATCGCTTGAAACCGGAAGGACATACAGGGGGCATTTTAACGTGGTCAATAACGGGGTAATTACGAATCTTCCTGCTGACGCTGTTGTTGAAGTTCCGGGTTATGTTGACGCAAACGGTATAAGTATCCCCGTCGTAGGTGATCTTCCGTTGGGTTGTGCCGCGGTATGCAATGCCAGTATTTCGGTCCAGAGGCTGGCTGTTGAAGCCGCGGTGCATGGCGATGATATACTGCTGAGGCAGGCAATGATGATGGATCCCCTGACAGGTGCAGTGTTAAATCCTCCCGAAATATGGCAGATGACGGATGAATTGCTGGTTGCCCAGGAACGCTGGCTCCCGCAGTACACCGAAGCAATTGCAAAGGCTAAGGAAAGGCTGGCATCGGGTAAGTTGATTCCGACAAAGGACTATAAAGGAGCGGCAAGAAGGGAATAAACGATAGTCTGAACCACCGTGGGTTTGCCGGTGGTTTTCAGGAGTAATTGAAATAATATCCCCGCCTCTGAAGGCGGGAGTGTGCTAAAAAGAGTTTGCACAGGATTCTGATGCGAACTCTTTTTTTATGCATCCCGGCGTGCAGGCATACCTGTTCAGTCCCGGCCGTTCGGTTTACTGTCGTACAGCAGGTAGAATATATGTAAATCAGCATTACAAAAATTACAATGGATTATATTACCTGTAAAAATTGACAATAAACGTTATGTAAAGTATAATTTAAAGCATACAAATCAGATATTGGTTATATACACTGATTTAATGCCTGTTTAAATTTCTATTCTATCCCTGAAAACAGTGGATTGGCAATGTATAAAAACAGGTAATTCCCTGACTGTGTCTTTTAAAGACATGTTTTTTTTGCCATTGTTTCAGGAGAAAAAAGTTTGTTTTTTATTAAGGGGTGTCACTGATGGGTGGATATATAATTAAAAGGATTATATCGGGTATAGTCACATTGTTCCTGGTTGCAACGCTTACCTTTTTCCTGATGTACCTGGTTCCGGGAGGGCCGTTTCTGTCCGAGAAAGCACCTTCCGAACAGACATTGAAGGCTTTGCAGGAAAAGTATGGGCTGGATCAGCCGGTGGGCATCCAGTACCTGAACTATATGAAAAGACTGATACGCGGAGATTTGGGTACTTCTCTTAAAATGCGGGGCCAGGAAGTCAACGATATTATAAGAACAAGGTTTCCCGTTTCGGCAAAAATAGGTTTGATGGCGGTGATACTGGCTATTGCAGTGGGTATACCGATGGGCTCTGTAGCAGCATTACACCGGGGCAAGTGGTTTGACAGGCTTATAATGCTGATATCAACGATGGGCATAGCCATACCGGGCTTTGTTGTGTCAACGGTACTGATGTTCTTTTTCGGCGTCAGACTGAAGATACTGCCCACCTTCGGGCTCACGTCGCCGCTGCATTATATACTTCCTGTTGCCGCGCTGGCCTTCTATCCCACAGCGTATATTTCCAGGCTGATGCGTTCAAGCATGCTCGACGTATTGGGACAAGATTACATGCGGACTGCGAGGGCAAAAGGTCTCGGCCAGTTCAAGGCATTGTTCAAACATGCCCTGCGTAACGCCGTTCTTCCCGTTGTAACCTACCTGGGGCCGATGCTCGCAGGAATTCTCACCGGAAGTTTTGTCGTTGAGAAAATATTTACGATACCGGGGCTGGGAAGCCAGTTTGTCGGCTCAATTACCGACAGGGATTATCCGCTGATAATGGGTACGACAATTTTCCTTGCCTTTTTGCTCATTACAATGAATGTGATTGTAGACATAGCGTACAAAATAATAGACCCAAGAATTAATCTGAAGTAGGAGGAGGGATGGAAAGTGAATAATAAAAAGAATCCTTTCAGTTTTCAGCTGAATGTGTCGGACTTTTTGCCCGCAGAGGAAAGCGAAAAACAGGGAATGGTCGTCATGCGGGAAAGCGTAAGTTTTTGGAAGGACGGATTCAGAAGGCTCCGCAAGAATAAACTTGCGATGGCTTCGCTGTTTGTCATCATTGTCATCATGATTTCAGCGTTTATTATTCCTGCGTTCTATCCGTACTCCTATGAACAGCAGATTCGGGGAAGCGAGAACCTGGGCATAATGGAGTACTCGGAATCCGAGCTGGAACGTATTGAAGCCGGTGAAAAGGTGTTTCCGCATCTGCTTGGAACCGACAGCCTTGGCCGGGACTTGATGATCAGGATCATGGTAGGGAGCAAAATCTCCCTGCTGGTTGGTATCATAGCAAGTGCAATAATTCTTGTGATAGGTTCGGCTTATGGCTCCATAGCCGGCTATTTCGGCGGCAAGGTGGACATGATTATGATGAGGGCTGTGGACATTATATATACCGTACCCGATATCCTGATTATTATACTGCTTTCGGTAACCCTGAAATACCCGCTGAAGGAGCTTGCGGATAATGTTACAGGGTTTGAATGGATAAATACGGTTGGAATCGGTCTTATAAGCATCTTCGTTGTTTTTTCGCTGCTGTATTGGGTGGGAATGGCCAGGATTGTGCGAAGCCAGGTGCTTATGCTTAAGGAGCAGGAATATGTGGTTGCGGCAAAGGCATTGGGCGCATCTGACAGCAGAATTATAAAAAAGCACCTTTTGACAAACAGTATAGGAACTCTTATAGTAACCACAACGCTGCAGATACCTTCTTCAATATTTACAGAGAGCTTTCTGAGCTTTCTGGGCCTTGGCGTATCTGCTCCGATGCCAAGCCTTGGTTCGCTTGCATCCCAGGCGATAGGCGGTATCAGTTCCTATCCTCACAGGCTGATGGCACCTGCCGTTGTGATAAGCCTGATTATTCTGTCGTTCAATCTGCTGGGTGACGGCCTCAGGGACGCTTTTGATCCTAAACTTAAGAATTAGGGGGGTTAACGTGAGTAAAACTTTACTGGATATAAAAAACCTTAGACTCTCATTCTTTACGCCGCAGGGAGAGGTAAAGGCTCTGAATGACGTTTCGGTCAGCATGCAGGAAGGGGACGTGCTTGGCATTGTAGGCGAGAGCGGCAGCGGTAAGTCGGTTACCGCTTCTTCGATTATGGGGCTTGTTTCTCATCCGGGCAGAATAATCGGCGGGACCATTGAATTTAACGGGCACAGGATACACGAAATGTCGGAGAAGGAGATGCGGAATATACGCGGGAAGGAAGTCAGCATGATATTCCAGGATCCAATAACTTCATTGAACCCGGTTTATACAATAGGCAACCAGATCCGTGAGGTTATATACCTGCACACCGATTTGAACAAACAGCAGGCTTACGAGCGTTCTGTCGAGCTGTTGAAACTGGTGGGCATAAATGAGCCTGAAAGGCGGCTTAAACAGTACCCGCACGAACTTTCGGGCGGTATGAGGCAAAGGGTTATGATCGCGATAGCTCTGGCATGCGAACCAAAGCTATTGATTGCCGACGAACCGACAACCGCACTGGATGTTACCATCCAGGCCCAGATTATAGAACTGATGATGGAGCTGAAAAGAAAGATAAACATGTCAATTATAATGATAACGCACGATCTTGGCATAGTTGCATCGATGTGCAATAAAATCGTGGTTATGTACGCGGGCAAGGTTGTGGAAGCCGGTACAACCGACGAGATATTCTACAACCCGAAACATGAGTACACAAAAGGCCTTCTGCGCAGCATACCAAGGATTAATTCAGAAAAGCACGAGAAACTGGTGCCCATTGACGGAACTCCTGTCGACATGCTTAACCCGCCGGAAGGCTGCCCCTTTGCTCCCAGATGCGAAAAATGCATGAAAATATGCCTCAGAAGGATGCCGGAGTTTACGCAGATTACAAGTACCCATAAAAGCGCATGCTGGCTTTTACAGAAAGAAGTCTTTGAACAGAAAAGGAGGGAAGGAAAATGATAGTGACAGAAAAAAGCAAAGACAGAAATACCCTGATTGAAGTTCAGGATTTGAAGCAGTATTTTCCTGTAAATAACGGCCTGTTCAGAAAAAAATATGTAAAGGCCGTTGACGGTGTTTCCTTCCATATCGAAAGAGGCGAAACATTGGGGCTTGTAGGGGAGTCGGGATGCGGAAAGACGACCGCGGGAAGGTCCATTCTTCGCCTGTATGAACCCACAGGCGGTAGAATCATATATGACGGTACCGATATAACAAGGGTTGATATGAAACCCTACAGGCAGAAAATGCAGATTGTGTTCCAGGACCCGTATGCATCGCTGGATCCGAGAATGACGGTGGGGGATATAATAGGGGAACCCATTGACATAAACAATCTTGCAGGTTCAAAAAAGGAAAGGAACGACATGATCATGGAGATGCTTCAGCGCGTCGGGCTGAACAGTGAACATGCCAACCGTTACCCGCACGAGTTTTCGGGAGGACAAAGGCAGCGCATAGGCATTGCACGCGCCCTTGCAGTCAATCCAGAGTTTATTGTCTGTGACGAGCCGATATCCGCACTGGATGTGTCGATACAGGCACAGATAGTGAATATGTTTGAAGAACTGCAGGAGAAAATGGGACTCACATACCTTTTCATCGCCCATGATATTTCGGTTGTAAAGCATATAAGCAACAGGATAGGCGTAATGTACCTCGGCAGGCTGGTTGAGCTTGCAGAAAGCAATGAAATTGTGTTTCACAGCGTGCATCCGTATACAAGATCATTGATATCTGCTGTTCCGATACCCGATCCTGAATCTGGCAGGAAGAGGAAAAGGATTGTCCTTGAGGGGGATGTCCCGAGTCCCCTGGACCCGCCAAGCGGCTGCCATTTCCGCACCCGCTGCCCATATGCTGACGAACGCTGCAAAACTGAAGAGCCGAAACTTATCAGGGTAAGCAACGGCCATTATGCAGCATGCCATCACCTGGACAGGGTCCGGGAAAACTAAACCGAACCGTAAAACCGGGGAGATGGTTATCCCGGTTACCAATATAAAAAGGGGATGTTTCTTTATCCGGTTCACTGCGTAACGTCAAACCGGACCAGGGAACCATCCCTATTATCTGCATTATTTGCGTAAGATTCAGAACCTGCAGTTTCATATAAATCTGATTTTTCATTAATCCTGTTATATTCTTCGAAACCGCTGTGCCTGGTGCCAACTCAAAACAGCCTTTCTGGTCATTATTGCATGTAAAAGTCACAGTATCCCCGTCAGCCAAAACCTTTATCAATATCAAAAGAATCATCATCTTTTTGCATTATGTAAATACTAATCAAGGAATAAGAATTTTTGTTACACGTCCGGTATGTATGAAAACCATACCGGTTAAGAGTCGTCCCCGTGCTTTTCAATATGGAAATGATTTGTATGAATCATCTGAAAACTGGAGATATTATCTGAAAGGGAAAGAGATATTTTGCGGCTTCCAATTTTCCTGAAAGGATTAGTTATTAACCGATAAAAAGGAGTGAAGGAATTAGTGAAGAAGAATTTATTTCTTTTGTCAATGATCCTTATATTGAGCATTATTATCTGCTCCTGCACACCCGAAAACAAACCCGGACCCGGCGGCGCCACACCGGCTCCGAAACCTGTGGAGCTTGCGGTGCATGTCGGTTCTGAGCCCGATACCATTGATCCGGCGCTGAATTCGGCTGCGGATGTGGCCACAATGCTGATTCATGCCTTTGAAGGCTTAATGTCGCTTGACGAGAACGGAACGCCGATTTACGGCCAGGCGGAATCCCACACCGTAAGCGATGACGGGCTGACATACACGTTCAAACTGCGCGAGGGTCTTAAATGGAGTGACGGCAAGCCTTTGACCGCCAAGGACTTTGTTTATTCGTGGAACAGGGCCATCAGCCCCGAGACTGCCGCCGATTATGCTTATATGTTCGAATCCATTGAAGGTTATAATGAAGGGAAACTGAATGTAACGGCTCCCGACGACAGGACTATCGTGGTGAAGCTGATTGCGGTAACCCCTTATTTCCTTGAATTATGTGCCTTTCCCGTATTCTTTCCCGTCAGGCAGGATATAGTGGAGGCGAATCCTGACGGATGGACGCTGAAACCGTCGACATATGTCGGAAACGGGCCGTATATGCTTCAGGAATGGGTGCACGATTCATACATTCTTTTAAAAAAGAACCCAAATTATTGGAACGCATCTAAAATAACAGGACCCGATACAATAAAGTTTATGCTGATGTCGGATGACAATGCCATTCTTGCCGCATTCAGAAACGGAGAGATCCTGTTTGCTGACTCAATGCCCACCGACGAAATCGATGCATGGAAGGACAAACCTGAATTCAACCTGCAGCCTCAGATTGGAACGTATTATATCAGTTTCAACGTAACGAAACCGCCGCTGAACAATCCAATGGTAAGAAAAGCTCTTGTGCTTGCTGTAGACAGGGATTATATCGTGAAAAACATTGGCAGGGCCGGACAGCAGCCTGCGGGTGCTTTTGTTCCCACAGGTTTTTCCGATGCCGATCCGGCAAAGGAGTTCCGCGAAGTCGGAGGAGATTATTACGATCCTTCACGGGAGGCTTATGAGGCAAACCTGAGGGAGGCAAAGAAACTGCTTTCCGATGCGGGGTATCCTGACGGAAAAGGAATACCCGCAATTGAATACCTTTATAACGAAGGAACGGGTCACCAGCTGATAGCCGAAGCCCTTCAGTCCATGTGGAAGGAAATCGGAATAAATGTAATCCTTTCTTCGCAGGAGTGGAACACTTTCCTTAACACACGCAAAACAGGCGGGTATTATATGGCACGGAACGGATGGCTGGCCGATTACAATGATCCGATATGCTTTCTTGATATGTGGATTACCGGCGGCGGAAACAACGATGCCCAGTGGTCAAACAAGGAATATGACGAATTAATAAGGCGCATTAAAACCTCATCGGGCAGGGAAGAACGCATGAAGCTCATGCATCAGGCCGAGGACATACTTTTTGATGAATGGATTCTCTGTCCCATTTACTTTTATGTTGACATATACCTGAAAAGTGAAAAGCTCGACGGCTTCTATTCCTCACCCCTTGGATACAAGTACTTTATGTATACTACGATTAAGGACTGAAAAAAATGCTAAAAGCGGCTGCGTTAAAATCAAAAAAAGCCCTCCCGCGCCGTTTTGAACGGTGATTTGGAATAATAAATCCTGCCGGAACAGAGCCGGCCGGCTGGTTATTCAGAAAAAGGCAAAACAAAAGCAGGTTTGATATGGAATCAAGCCTGCTTTTTGCATTTTGCAGTGAGCCCCCAGCCTGACAGCGAGTATTTTCACACTGTATCTGCAGGTTTCACAATACTATATGAAAAAAGGAGCCCCTTAAAATTTCAGGAGAATGCCGTAATTAAAACTTTCCTTTGGTCATATGGCCTTCAAGTTCTGCCTTGGAGCGCTGTTTAATTATCCAGGCTTCTTTTATTGCCTTTTTAAACAGGTCCACGCAGGGAGGATCCAGGTCGATTTCAATGCCTTCCTTGGCTAACTCGATAATTCTCATCGCCAGCTGGACAATTTCCATATGTATGTCATTGGTACGATCGGAAGAATAAATCTTGTTTGCCTGCTCTTCAGTCAGTTCCTCGAACTTTTCTCTGGGGGCTCCGCACTTCGGGCAAAATTCAGGGGCTTCTTCTCCTTCATAAACAAATCTGCATACACTGCATTTGAACAGTTTTGCCATACCTAACACACTCCTTCTGGTAACTTATTTTTATTATTAATATTGATATTTACCCGTAAGCCAAGGATTTAAACAATATACCGGATATAAAAATAATATTTCCTGAAAAAGTAAAATGGTTATGAATAAATTGATTTGGGGAATTCACATTAGTATAATTAAAATTAGCGTGACCGATACTGCAGTATGAATTCTGATTTACGCGGCTTATGCAAATTTACAGGTACGGAGGCAGAACATTATGAAACTTGCTTCACCTGGCCAAATGAAGGAAATAGACTGGATTTCAATAAACAGGTATAAGATTCCCGGGATTATTCTTATGGAAAATGCCGCTCTTAATGTTGTAAAGGCGGCAACAGGAATGCTTGACGGGGAGACTTCGAAAAGGATTGCCGTAATAGCCGGAAAGGGAAATAACGGAGGGGATGCCTTTGCTGCCGCAAGGCACCTGATGCGGATGTTCAGCGTGGAAATAATATCTCTTGCTGAAAGGGATAATGTGTCCGGTGATGCAAAAGTATTTCTTGATATCCTTGAAAATCTTGATGCCGGTGTAAGGTACTGCACGGATTCCCGTTCGGTTGAAGAAATCAGTGCGGTGATAAAAAGTTCGGATCTTATCATCGACGGCATTTTCGGAACCGGGATTCATGGGGAGATAAAAGGATTTTATAAAGAAGTGATAACCGCTGTAAATGAAAGCGGGAGAAGGGTTCTTTCAATAGATATTCCGTCGGGAATAAACGGGGATACGGGTCAGATATGCGGCGTTGCGGTAAAGGCCGAAAAAACGGTTACGTTTTCGCTCCCGAAGCCGGGGCTGTACCAGTATCCCGGAAGGGAATATTCAGGCGATATTGTAATTGCGGACATCGGTATCCCGGCTGAAGCGACGGAAAATGTAAAACTTATGGGTGAACTGGCAGATGCAGAACTTATGCGCCGGTATCTTCCCGAAAGGCCTGAAGACGGGCATAAGGGAACATTTGGAAAGGTGATGGTTATTACCGGTTCAAAGGGAATGACGGGAGCAGGGATGCTTGCCGCATTATCCGCATTCAAAACGGGAACCGGGCTTGTGTATCTTGCAGTTCCCGAATCCCTTGCAGCAATATACGGGACCACTGTTCCCGAAGCAATAGTATTTCCGCTGAAAGATGAAAACGGGATAATATCGGACAAAGAAACCGATTTTCTTCTTGATAAATCAAAAGCCATGAATGCCGTGGTTATCGGGCCGGGGTTATCGACAGATCCCCAGGTGGAAAGGCTTGTAAACGGCTTTGTTGCAAAGTGCCCGGTTCCCCTGGTAATTGACGCTGATGCACTGAATGTGCTGAACCTGCAGGTTCTCCGGGAACGAAAACTTTCCACGGTACTTACGCCGCATCCCGGCGAGTTTGCAAGGCTTTGCGGCTTAACAACCGAAGAAGTACAGAAAAACAGGATCCAAAAGGCGGTTGAATTCAGCATAAACACCAATGCAGTCGTTGTGCTGAAGGGAGCCGGAACGGTAACAGCGTGCCCCGACGGGAAATACTATATCAACACCTCCGGCCACCACTGCCTCGCAGTTGCAGGCTCGGGCGATGTACTGTCAGGTATAATAGGTTCCCTTCTGGGGCAGCGTGTACCTGCGGCAATGGCTTCGTGTTTAGGCGTATTCATTCATGGCAAATGCGGTGAAGTACTGGCAGAAAGAAGCAACGGCCAGGCAGGTTACACGGCGGGCGAGATTTGCAGTGCAATACCCTTGGTGGTCGGGAACCTGGTGCAGAATTGAAAAATGTGCACCGGCTGCGGGATTACTTAAAGGACACCTGGCAAACAGGGATGAAAGGGATGACGGTTTTTGAACAGCAATATAAACAGGGCATGGGCCGAAATAAATCTTGATAATATAGAGCATAATGTTAGGGAAGTAGCCAAAAGGGTGGGCAAAATGACCGAGATAATGGCTGTTGTAAAGGCCGACGCGTACGGCCACGGGGTTTTTGAAACTGTACCCACCCTGATAGAAAGCGGGGCGGACAGGCTTGCCGTTTCAATGCTTGATGAGGCAATCCAGTTAAGGGAGTTCGGCATAAAGGTACCGATACTTGTGTTGGGCTATACAGAGCCTTCAAGGGCTGAGGATATAATTAACTATAACATCACCCAGACCGTTTTCAGTCACGAGCTTGCAAGGGCTTTGTCGGAGGCGGCAGTCAGGCTTGGAAAACAGGCGAGGGTTCATATCAAGATTGACACCGGAATGACAAGAGTGGGATTTTTGCCAGGTTACAGCGCCGTAAAAGATGTTGTTAGAATAAGCGAACTTCCGGGTATTATAATAGAAGGCCTGTTTAGTCATTTTGCTTCCGCGGATGAGGCTGAACCGGAGTTTACAATGCTTCAGTTTGAGCGCTTTGAAAGCATAATACAGGAGCTTAACCGGATAGGCATACTGATTCCTGTTAAGCATATTGCAAACAGTGCCGCAGTAGTTCAATACCCGAACCTGCACCTGAACATGGTGCGCCCCGGCATAGTTCTGTACGGGCTGTATCCATCCGAATACATGGATAAAAACCTGATTGACATTAGGCCTGCCATGGAGCTGAAAGCCAAAGTGGTACTTGTGAAGGAAGTGGAGGAAGGAACACCGGTAAGCTATGGCAGGACTTTTGTAACAAAGAGGAAAACACGCGTAGCGACATTGCCGATTGGATATGCAGACGGTTATTCGAGACTTCTTTCAAACCGGGGCAGGGTACTGATACATGGTGAATATGCCTCGATTATTGGCAATATCTGCATGGATCAGTGCATGGTTGATGTGACCGATATAAAACAGGAAGTAAAAACAGGTGACGAGGCTGTTATTTTCGGTGTTCAGGGCGGTAACAGTATAACCGTGGAAGAAATAGCACGGCTTTGCGGCACAATAAATTACGAAATTGTAAGTTTGATAGGAAAAAGGATCCCACGGGTATACCTGAGAGGTGGAAAAGTTGTAAATGTAGTTAATTACCTGATTTAAACATATAAAAGATTGGTCGCACTGGTTTTTATGATAACCTTTGTACATTTTCTGTCATATGGTAATGTATGAAACACTGAAAAAATTGTAATACTTATAATTGGATAATCTGTAATGTACATTTAATTTGACGTGGTTTACAAAAAAAAATATAATGAAATTGGAAATCGAATACCAGTGGGGTCAAATCCAGCACGGAGGAGTGATTGTATGGAGATAAAAAGAGGGGATATCTTCTATGCGGATTTGAGTCCTGTAGTAGGTTCGGAACAAGGAGGTATAAGACCTGTTCTGGTTATACAAAACGATGTGGGCAATAAGTACAGCCCGACCATAATTGTTTCGGCAATAACATCAAGGCTCACAAAGACTAAACTTCCGACACACATAGAGATACCCGGAGAAATGTATGGACTGAGCAAGGATTCAGTTATATTATTGGAACAGGTTAGGACCATAGATAAAAGAAGGCTGCGGGAAAAGACAGGGCATTTGGATGAAAGCATTATGATGAAGGTAAATGAAGCGTTAAGTACCAGTTTTGGCCTTCAGTCAAGCTACATGCAGTGAGGATACATACCGCAGCAGTTGTTTACAGCCAGGTTTCAGGCACTGGCAGCCGGTTCACAGCGGTAAACCTATTGACCCTGCCAAAGGTCCTTTTGGACCTTTGGCCTGGGACAAGTAAAGGGTTATAGTTTTAATTTGTTGATTCAGGGGGTAACAAAAGATGAAGACGAAAGGCCGATTGTATCGTGTGGTTGCGGTTTTGGTACTTTTCTCTACGGTAATCATTGCAAATGCAGCGTCATCTGCACAGCCCGGAAGCGAATTTGATCCGCTGGTGACAAAGAGCTATGTGGATGAACAGATTCAGAAACTGGCAGAGAAAATCGGAAGCGGCATATCAACAGGCGGCAGTTCCACAAAAACAGGAAGCGTTGACGAACAGGTCGTTGATAATCTCAGGAGCGATGTAAGAGATCTTACGAATCTGATAATTGATGCCTATATTAAAATCCAAAGCCTTGAAAAGCAAAACCTGGAGCTTATTCAGAAACTGCAGACCCTTGAACAGGGGTTCGTGGTTGTTGAGGCCACAAAAGGACAGGTAGTTGTGCTTGGGGCGGGTTCCGAAATAATTGTAAGAAGCGGTGAAACCACGGCAATATCCGGTATGTATGGCGGTCTTGCCGATGTATCTGCAGGAAGGGATTTAAATACCGGTGAAACAATAACCAACCAGCACCTGCTGATATCCGCGAGGGATGACGGAAGAGGCATAAAGGTGGTTTCAGAAATATCGTACATGCTGATCCGCGGAAGTTATTCAATCCAGTAGGATATAATCTGACTTTGCGCATTAATTGTTGGTGCAGTTTGCTATGGATAAAAATCGTATAATCAGGAATTTAATAGTTGCCGTTTTGTTTTTTTTAACATTCTGGTTTGGGATTCTCCCGATAATTACAGGGCGGGAGTTTGAAGATAAGTATCTGCGGGAAAACCAGCCGGAAGGTGAGAACCAGTTCGGGCTGGTTGTTTTCGGCAGTGAGCCTGAAGGAGTTGCTGCAGCCCTCGCAGGAGCAAGAATGGGGCTTAAAACGTTACTGTTAACCAGCGACCCGGATCCCGGAAGTTACATAAAATCTGCACTTATTTCATACACTTCACCTGATTATGCGGTTCTGAACAAGGAAAAAACAAACCTGAACACAGGAATATATACCGAGTTGTTCGGGGATACGGGCGGAAATTTCTCCTACAGGGATTACACCGGTTCTGTCAGACATATGCTCGATGAAGAACCCAATATTACGGTTTTTTATAACGCCGATTACTTATCTGTTGAAACCGACAGAAACATTGTGAAATCTGTTTCGGTTCATCACGACGGACAGACAAAAACGATAGAATCCCCTTATTTCATAGATGCCACGGAAAACGGGGATATTTTGTCGCTATGCGGTGTTCCGTATTTCCTCGGCTCTGAAGATATAAACGTTCCGAATGCGTACATGCCGGTAATGTTTAACTTCGTTATTTCCAATGTTTCATGGGATGATATTCAGAGCATCTCGAAGCACAGTCAGAACATGTACGAGTTTCAGCTTGTTCTGAGTCAGTACCAGAAAGTCAGCAGCAAAACAAAAATTTCAAACATAAGCTTTATAGGTCAGCCCGGTGATGAGGTTGTCATAAGCGGCATACGCGTGCACCAGGTAAATGTCGGTAACGGTGCAACGTTCGCGGAAGATTTCAGCAATGCCCTGACCGAGGCAAAAATGCTGACTGCATTTTTGAAAACTGCATTTGTTCCTTTTGAAAACTGTGTGTTCAAAACCGGCCCGTCAAGTTTTTATATCCCGGAATACAGGCATTTCGAAGGCCGGTATACTTTATCCGTTGAAGATATCCTCAAGAACAGGAATTTCCCCACCAAGGTAATAATGGCATCCGGGCCGGTCAATGCCGAGAAGTTTATAAGTGCAGAAATATCCGAGGAATACTCATACATACTTGGAAAACCCGTTGTTTACAGTATTCCCCTTGAATGCTACATTTCAAAAAATTATGACAACCTGTTGATGGCAGGAAAGAAAGCGTCCTTTTCATCGCTGGCGTCAACAAGCGCAGGAAGAATGGCTGTAAACATTACAGGCGGACAAGCTTTGGGAGTCACTGCGGCGTATTGTTATCTTAATAACATGACCCCGGCGGAATTGAGCCAGGCCGATGAAAATGTTATCAGGGACTGGCAGAAACTTCTGAGAAGGTCGGGTATAACTCTTATGGATTTTGATGAAAAAAATCCAAACGAAGGCCACTGGGCATGGCCTGCAGTAAAGGAACTTCTAAAGTACGGCCTTGTTGCGGGCGGCATGGAAAATGATTATCTTTTTGATATGGAAGCATACCAGGAAAACCTTGTTACGTTAATCGTAAATTTGATTGTTAAAAAGGTACCCGATAAATATTCTCTCAGGCTGGACAACCGAATCAGGCCTTATTCCACCGATGATTTGCTCACGGGGGAAACAGCCTGTGAAATTATACTGAAGACCCTTGATATTCCGTACGAGACCGGGTATGCATATGAGACTGTAAAGGAAAAGGGCCTGGTACCTGTCGAAATTATGCAGAGGATAAAGCCCGAATCTCCTGTCACAATGGATTGTGTTTATATTCTTACAGTGCACCTTGTTGATACGTTGCAGCAATGATAGCGAATCCTGCTTATTATCCTTACATCTTTTCAAAAGGTAAAGATATCGTGCGAATGCTCAGAAGCAGTCGCTACGTTTGCAAGAGCTGTGCGGTTCAGCTCGGGCAAGCCAAAACTCGCAAAAATACTTTTGAAAGAATATAGTATGAAGCATTTTTGCTCAAACAGTTGGCTTGCTGGTCCTCGCTCTGACCGCACATCTCTAAGCTGCACTTCGCTAAAAGCTTCTTCGCATTGCACGATATCTTCAAACACTTGGATAAAGATATTGTGCCAATGCCCGGAAACAGTTGCTGTGTTTTCATTCCGCTGAAAGTTTCCTTACATTGCTCGATATCTCCTGCTATATTGAATTGTTCTGAAGGTAATGGGCAATAAGAAGGTCCACAAACTTGCCGTAGCTTTGCATACCGGAAGGCTGATTATTGCTTTTAAGGTAGGTTTCATTTACCTTGTCGGCTATTTTTGAAGCCGTTTCCTTAAGGCGCCTGTTCCAGAATGCCCTTATTTCAGCCTGATCCCTTTTTATATCTTCGCTTATAAGATTTGAAATCTCGCTGTACAGCTCCGGAGACTGGCTGTACAATGCATTTCCGACATATGTTAAAGCCGAAAGATATCCGGAGTACTGGAACAATATATCGGGATGATTTTTGCAGGCCAGAAAGGCAGCATAATTCGCTTCGTCTTCAAAGGTAACACCCATCTGGTGGGCAATTTCGTGGCATGCTGTGTGGGGCAGAGTAATCAGCGGTGGCTCAATGTTAATGTTCGGCTCTCCAGTTATAAAGCTGTATACTCCCGTGTACCCGGATATTGTTTGTATCCGTGAAAACAGGAGCCCTTTAACCCGAACCCTGTTTGCATGAAACAGATCAAATTCCTCCGCAAGGGCGGAATAGCCTTCCCACGCTGTTTCAAGAACGTTTCTAACTTTCGCCCTGTCCGTGCCGGTATCCTGGTCATACTGCAATACACTTCGTATATCATTTGCCCGTAATACTATCGCTTTATATGTCGCGGCCAGGTCTTCTATCGATGATTCCTTTACATCAAGCCCTAATTGATCCTTCAGGGGCAGGCGGTAGTTATTAAGACTCCACAGGAACTGGAAAAGGAAAACACCTGTGGAGACAAGAAAAACAAGAACTGCAAGGAAATTCAGTATTTCCCGGGTAAACTCCTTTTTGATGAACGAACGGATAAGCCTTATTATCCTGTATATTCCGTATGCAACAAGGGCTATAATGACCAGTTCGTAAAGGGAAAAAGGGAAAATATTCGCAACGGATGTCTGGAACCTGGATGTAACTGGATAAATACCCCTTGAGAAATGCTTTTCAACCAGGTCGGGGTAATATAAACCTGCCAGTTTTGCGGCACGGGACAGTAAAAATAACACTGCTGATATAATAAACAAAACAATTATCCTTTTTTTGTCAATACCATCCCTTTTTGAAATATTACCCGGCATTATTATCTCACTTTCCTGAAAAGTCTCTTTTTCCATGTTAATATCATAAACCGCGGAAGATCCACCATTCGCTTGATTCTTCTTGGTTCACGGATAAGCCTGTGCAGCCATTCAAAGCCTGCTTTTCTTATAAATTCGGGAGTAAGCGTCACCCTGCCGGCGAACACATCTATGCTTCCGCCGACGCCGATTAATACTTTACATTTGATACGGTACCTGTTACTGTTAATCCATAATTCCTGTTTCGGAGCACCCATGCCTACAAGCACGATATCAGGTTCGGCGCTGTTTATTCTCTCTATTACCGCATCTTCTTCGTCGGGTTTGAAATATCCATGATCATACCCTGCTATTTTAATTTTCTTATATTCGGCAATTATGTTCACGGCAGCCATTTCAGCCACGCCGGGCTGGCCGCCCAATATATAGAAACTTACGTTTTTCCCCGAAAACACCCGGAACAGGTTCTTAACAAGGTCAATTCCCGAAACCTTTTCCTTCAGGGGTGTTTTCAATATGCGTGAAGCAAGTACAACCCCTGCTCCGTCGGGAACTAAAAGGTCGGCAGTATTCAATATGTTTTTGAATTCCACGTTCCTCTGGGCCTGCATTATTATTTCCGAGTTAGGTGTATATACAGCCCTTGGAACAGAGTCATCCTCTTCTATCCAGCCCTGTATTAGCTGAACGGCCTCGTTCATTGTAACATTATGAATCCTGACACCATGGATGTCTGTCTTATTCATATGTCTATCCTCCATCGTGCTGATAGCCTATATATTATATATCATTTTTTTATCACAGAAAAGATACAAACAAAGAACGAACATGTGTTTGAAATTGTACTTGTAAAACTGTATAATAAAATACACATGTGTCGGTTTGATTCAGATAGAATTATAAATTCGGAGGATTTGAAATGGACATTTTTCAAGGTTTGAACCCACAGCAGAAAGAGGCTGTTCTTCATACCGAAGGCCCTCTTTTGGTGCTGGCAGGTGCCGGTTCAGGAAAAACAAGGGTCCTGACGCACCGGATAGCCTATTTGATTGAAGAAAGAGGAGTTTCACCATATAACATACTGGCAATAACCTTTACAAACAAGGCCGCAAGAGAAATGAAGGAACGTATTGAAACCATTATCGGCCCGAAGGCCCTTGACACATGGACGGGTACCTTTCATGCCTGCTGCGTGAGAATACTGCGGAGGGAAATAGACAGGATAGGTTTTGATAGGAACTTTGTAATATACGATTCTTCAGACCAGGAAACCTTGATGAAGGACTGCCTTAGCCAGCTGCAGTACAATGAAAAGAACTATCCGCCGAAAATGGTGCTGGCTGAGATCAGCAGGGCCAAGGATGAACTGATATATCCCGAGGATTACAGTTTAATGGCAGGCTCTGATTTCAGGCTGAGCAGAATAGCAAAGCTGTACGGCCTGTACCAGAAAAGGCTGAAGGCAAACAATGCGCTGGACTTTGATGATATCATAATGCATACAATAAAAATATTCACCGAGTATCCTGAGGTTCTTGAATATTACCGGAATAAATTCAGGTACATACTTGTGGACGAATACCAGGATACCAATACTGCCCAATACATGCTGGTAAGCATGCTGGCTGCGAAGCACCGGAATATTTGCGTTGTCGGTGATGACGACCAGTCAATATACGGCTGGCGCGGGGCAAATATACGCAATATCTTGGAGTTTGAGAAAGACTTTGAAGGCTGCAGGGTTATTAAACTTGAGCAGAACTACAGGTCAACGGCGAATATTCTGAATGCTGCAAACAATGTCATTAAAAATAATTACGGCCGCAAACCCAAAACACTCTGGACCGATAACGGGGAAGGCGACAGGATAAAAGTTTTTGAGGCATCGGATGAAAGGGATGAAGCCTGGTATGTCGCAAATAAAATCAAAAGCGAAGTAAGAACCGGAAAGCGAAACTACCGTGATTTTGCCGTTCTGTACAGAATCAATGCGCAGTCCCGTGTTTTTGAAGACGCGTTCATGAAGAACGGGATACCATACAAAATTGTCGGAGGACATAAATTCTATGATCGCAAGGAAATAAAGGATGTTATTGCGTACCTCAGGGTCATTCAGAATCCGAATGATGATATAAGCCTGAAAAGAATCATTAATGTGCCTAAAAGGGGAATCGGCAGGGTAACAATGGAGAAGGCCGAGCAACTGGCATTAAGCAACGGGGTAAGCATATATTCAATAATCGTTCAGCCCGATAATTTCCCGGGCCTTTCCCGTGCGGCGGATAAGCTGAAAGCATTCACAGACACCCTTGCAAGGTTCAGAACAATGCTCTCCTGTACAAATCTGACCGAATGGGTTAAAATGATAATAGAGGAAAGCGGTATTATTAAGGAACTTGAGCTGGAAGGCACCGTGGAAGCAAAAACGCGTATTGAAAACATCCGTGAGTTTCAGTCGGTTGCAGTGGAGTTTGTCAGGAACAGCGAAGAAGAGGAGCCTTCCCTTGAGGATTTCCTGGCACATATTTCCCTGATTGCAGATGTTGACGACATGGAAGAAGAAGCGGACAGGGTAGTTCTTCTTACAATGCACAGTGCGAAAGGCCTTGAATTCCCCGTGGTTTTTCTCGCCGGCATGGAGGAGGGATTGTTTCCAAGCAGTCGCTCCTTTGGTGAGGAAGGCGAGATGGAAGAAGAGCGAAGGCTTTGCTATGTAGGAATAACAAGGGCTAAAGAAGAACTGTATCTTTCATACTCAAAATCAAGAATGCTGTTCGGAAATACTACTTATAACAGACCTTCAAGGTTTATTGATGAAATCCCGCCCGGGCTGCTGCACTACCAACGGAACGGGACGTTTGGCGAAAGCAGCATGGTAAGGGCGATAAACCCGGTAACCGAATCCGATACGTGGAAACAGCGTACCGCTTCCTTTGCCCAGGCCCAGGAAATTGAGCCGTGCAATATCGAAGTAGGCACCCGTGTGCTGCATAAAAAATTCGGTGAAGGAACGGTAATAAAAAAAGAGCCCGAAGGTTCGGATTACAAGCTGGAAATATACTTTGACGCCCATGGCATGAAAAGGCTTATGGCATCCTTTGCTAAACTGAAACAGCTGTAAAAACGAGGGGGACTCTTCCCTTCGTTGATGACATATTTAAATTCTGCAGTGGGTATACTTCTTAAGGAATGCTAAGTTTAGTATGGGAGGGGATTATGATGAGTAAATCCGTGTCACCTGACGAACTTAGGCACATTGGTAAAAACTGCAGTCAATATCAGCAGCAAAGGCGTGCTTCCGGCGTTGTTATGGGATTGTACCAGGAAGAGGGCATTTCATGCGTTACCTGCAAAAACTGGTCGGGCAACAGATGCTTGATTGATGCGTTTGATAATGTCGCTGCAAACCTCGGCTTAGTCGGTGCTGAAGAATAAACCCCGGTAATATCCGGGAAAAGCTGTAAAACGACACCGAAAGACATTGGCAATCCGTATAATCGTTATTATATGGATTACTAATGATAAAACCGGGAGGTCGTTTTATGAAAGGTACATCGGTGTACAGCCAGGGAGTTTCAGTAAAAGGCAGCGGTATATATACATTTCTGAGCGCACTTAAGGATCTTACCCTGAAAGATTTTCTGGTATCTGTTTTCTGCGGAATTATATCACAGGGGACAATGCTGAATATAATGAAACCTTTCGGCCCGTCATTCTATGCAGCTTATTCCGGCAATGCAACGGTTAAGGTGCTGATGACGGGCTTTATCTTTGCATGGAACATCATCAGGGGAGACCTTTTTGCTGCATTGAGGCAAACAGCCGTGATTTTCCTGTACGAATGGATCAGGAGAGTCTTTTTGCGAAACGGGGAAAGAATAGGTTACCTGAAAAATGCACTGATTACTTCGGCTGCCACGGCGATAACAGGCATATTCATCTTTATAATTAACAACCAGGTACTTGAGTCACTTCTTGCGGTATCTATAGAGGTAGTACTTTCATGTATCCTTACAATGGTGTTTTCAACAACAATTCACGGGCAGGAATCATTCCCAGATGGATTTGCCGGGCATAAAAACACCGGGTATTTCGGCCTGCTGGTGCTTGGCAGCGCTTTTCTGCTTGGCATATCGGGGCTGGGCGCCGCATGGTTTCATATTGATCGCATAATTGCAGGTCTGGGTCTGCTCCTGCTTGCCAGGCATTTCGGTCCGGGTTTTGGAGCCTGTGCAGGTTGTGCCGCCGGCCTTGCGTTATCTGCCGGTTCGCCCGGGTCATTCATATCCCTTGCGGGTATGTACGGAATATCAGGTATGACTGCAGGCCTGCTTCACGGTTCAAAAGCGGCGGCAGGCAGTGTTTTCTTCCTGGTGCAGTTCCTATTTGCTCTATTGTCTCCCGACCTGCCGGTGAGCTTTCCTGATTTGCTGATTCCTGCAGTATTGTTTATTATTGTCCCCGATCTGAGAACGGGCAGGGTAGTGTGGATCAGGAACAGGATAGAAAAAGAACGATGTGAGCCGGATAATTCCGAAAGAATACGACGGCTTGCATCCGAGAGAATAAATGATATGTCAAAAGCCTTGTACAAGCTCGGCCATACCCTTGAACGCCGGATAGGGGACTCGGAACTGAACGGGGAGGATTTTTACAATTCAATAATAGATCATCTGACGCAAAAGGTATGCATTTCCTGCGGCAAATCCAATGTATGCTGGGAGATGAAGCTGTTTTATACCTATAACGTAATGCTGGGCCTTATAGATTCGATGCAGTCGGGCGAAACAGAATCCGTTGGCAATGCCGAACGCGAACTTACGCTGTTCTGTGTCAAATCAGGTCTTGTTACGGATGTATTATCCAGGGTGATTGAAATAAAGCGTGTGGACATGGTCTGGCAGGAGATTCTTAATGAAAGCCGCAGCGTGATACCCGAACAGATTTACTGCATATCTGAAACCCTTGCAAAACTTTCGGGAGAAGTGCTGAACGATGTGGAATTTTTCCTTGAAGAAGAAAGAAAAATAGAAACAATGCTGAAAAGAAATGATTTGCCTGTAGTTAAGGCTGAAGTAAGGCGGGAATGCAACGGCAGGTTTCACGCATTCATCGGGTTTGACGGCTGCAATGGCAATAAACCATGCCGCAAACTGATAGAAAATACTGTGAGCGGTGTTCTGGGGGTTGGCATGGTAATTGAGGATGAAGACTGCAAAAACCGCGGAAGAGAGAATTGTACCGTATTTCTCAGGGAAAAGGAAACGCTTGGCGTTATAACCGGGATATCAAAGGCAAAAAAGAGCAAAGCCGGGGTTTCGGGAGACTGTTTCTCATTTCTGAAAACCGACGAAGGAAAGTATATTGTTGCGCTGAGCGACGGGATGGGCAGCGGAAGGGAAGCGAACAGGCTCAGCGAAACAGCGATTGGTTTGCTTGAACAGCTTCTTGGCTGTGGTATTTCGGTTCGCATGTCGCTGAACCTTGTTAACATGTTGATTTCGGTAAAAAACACCGAAAAATACGCAACAATGGACATAGCGTCAATAGATTTGTATACGGGGGAAACGGAATTTTTCAAGATGGGTGCGATGCCAAGCCTTGTCATGAGCGGCAATAATATTGATTACATACAGGTAAACAATCTGCCCGCAGGGCTCCACCGGGACGGTTTTATCCAGTGCGAAAGAAGAAAATTATCCGACGGAGAATTTCTTATCATGATGACCGACGGGGTTTATGAAAAACTGAATGAGGGTATGGACGGAAAAATCCTGGATAAGGTAACCGGTTCAAAGAGTACGCTGAACCCGCAGGAAATGGCGGATAACCTGCTTAAAGAGGCATGCGGCAATACCTGGGACATTGATGACGACATGACTGTCCTGGTGGCGAAAATATGGAAAAAAGCTGGGTGATAAAAAGAACCTTACCTGTTAAGGTAAGGTTCGGGTTCTAACCCACTGCCATGATTTTTTTTTCTGCAAGGAACAACTCTCCCACTTTGTCAACATCACCGGCGCCCATTGTCAGCACCAGGTCCCCCGCAGATGAGTCGCGGATAAGGGAATCCACTATGCCCTCAAAGGAAGGGATATAAACGGCATTATTCAGGTGCTCATTAATTCTTTTCACAAGATCGGTTGAATGTATCAGGCCGGTATCCTTTTCCCTTGCGGCATAAATGTCAGTTACATAAACCTTGTCTGCAAGGGTGAAAGCCTTTGAGAATTCATCAATAAGCTGCCTTGTACGGGTATAGGTGTGGGGCTGGAATACGCATAATACCTTGCCCCTTGTACAGCTTCTTGCAGACTTTAACGTGGCAATAACTTCGGTCGGGTGATGGGCGTAGTCATCCACAACCTTTATTCCGTCAACGGTACCCTTATGCTCAAAACGGCGATGGGTTCCCTTGAATTTCCGCAGACTGTTCTTTATAACTTCAGCAGGAATGTTCAATGCACTGCAGGCGGCAAAACATGCAAGACTGTTGCTGACGTTGTGCAGGCCGGGCACGCTCAGCTTCATGCGCAGTACGCTTTTCTTTCCGCGAACAACATGGAAAGACGGAAACCCGTTATCGTCAAAAGTTATGTTTCTGGCTGTCCAGAAAGATTTAGGAGAGGTTAAGCCGTAAGTAACCGTTCTGCAGTTCAGCTTTTCAAGTATATTAAGAACATGCTCATCATCGGCGTTCCCGACAACAATACCCTCAGGGGGTACATGGCATGCGAAATTCAAAAAGGAATCGGTGAGCTGGTTTATATCGTGAAAATAATCCAGGTGATCGGGTTCTATGTTAAGAATAATACCCATATACGGATTAAACTTCAGGAAACTGTCCTTATACTCGCAGGCTTCGGTTACAAAGTACAGGGAAGAACCAATCCGCGTATTGCCCCCGATGGCATCAAGGATTCCGCCCACATGAACGGTGGGATCCATGCCTGCCTCCATTAAACAGAAGGAAATCATTGACGTAGTAGTTGTTTTGCCGTGTGTTCCCGATACCGCAATGCTTCTCTCGTACATATTCATGATTTCGCCAAGCAGTGCTGCCCTGTCGATCACGGGAATGCCTTTTCGCCTGGCCTCTTCCAGCTCGGGATGATTTTCAGGCATTGCCGCAGTATAAACAACAAGTTTCTGGTCCGTAATATTAGAAGGTTCCTGCTTCAGAAAGACAGGAACATTTTTAAGCCTAAGCCTTTCAACATTCGGAGAATTTTTTTCATCGGAGCCGGTGACATTAATACCCATACTCAGTAATATCTCGCAAAGGCCGCTCATGCTGATGCCGCCAATGCCAACCATATGGATCGTGCTGCCTGCCAAACACTGTAACAGATTACTCATATCAACACCTCAAATACTTACCGGTGGAGGTTTTCTAAAAAAAAATCACGTATAAATTATAACCCGGTTAACCCTTTATTACACTTCTTAAGGCAATAAGGACCAGATTTAATTATACTATACATCTTTGCTGTTCACAATAGAACAACGTTTTGCTTAAGAGTCCCCCTGCAGTAAAATGGCCGTATGCTGCCCGCCGCAGGTTTACCTTTTCAGCTTCAGTAATCCATATACATTATATGCAAATGGACTTATATTTTTCACAAAAGCATATCTTAACTGCATTAGGAAAATTAATGAAAAAATTTTCTATAATTTTCATAAAAAAAGAAGGATTTATTTAATTTGTGGCGAATAATACCTTTAAACGGGAAATTGAGCAAATATTTATGTTTAATTTCCCAACCACAACATTAGGATACGGAAGGTGGTACAGAAATGGAGATTACGGATATCCGAATCAGGAAAATTGATTCAGAAGGGAAAATGAAGGCTGTTGTGTCAGTAACATTTGACAATGCATTTGTGGTTCACGATATTAAAATTATCGAAAGCCAAAATGGACTTTTCATTGCAATGCCCAGCAGAAAGACACCCAGCGGCGAATTCAGGGATATTGCGCATCCCATTCATTCAGAAGCTCGTGCGATGATTCAGACAGCAATCCTTGAAAAGTATCAGACAATGCTGGTAGAAGAAGAAGCAGGTGAAGGCGCAAACAGCTCTGAAACAGAAGAAAAAGCAGAAGAAGAATAATAAAAAGAAGGCACTTACATATATAAGTGCCCGTATTTTTGGGTTTGAAACTGAGATTGAAAATGGCCCGCTGCCTGTAACAGGCAACGGGTTTATTTTTTTCAGTCATTTTTCATGCGGGTACCTTCCTTTATTCACCCATTATTAACCCTTAAGAGCGCAAAACCTGTACTGTTTTTGTCTATTTTGCATGTTGAAAAAATAAAATAAAAATGAGAGAATGATAGTGTTGCAAAGTGTTTATTTTGCGTTTAACCAGGTGGGAGGCGTTATATCCTCATGAAAGATATTTATGCTGTTATATTGGCTGCCGGAGCAGGAACGCGGATGAAGTCAGACCGGGCCAAGGTTATTCATGAACTGTGCGGAAAACCTATGATTAACTGGGTAATAGATGCCGTTAAGGCTGCGGGAATAGATAATATCATTGTAGTTACAGGACACCAGGAGGAACGGGTCAGAGCCTGTATAACAGAAAATGTGGAGTTTGTTTCCCAACCTGAACAACTGGGAACAGGGCATGCGGTTATGCAGGCAAAACCGCTGCTTCAGGGTAAAAAGGGCACCTGCCTCATTTTATGCGGAGATACTCCTTTAATTACGTCCAGGACAATAAAGCAAATCATTCATGAGCATACCGAAAACAAAAGGGCAATGACAGTTTTAACGACCATTTGCGAAGATCCTGAAGGCTATGGAAGGATAGTCAGGGATGATTCTGGCAATGTAACCGGCATTGTTGAACACCGGGATGCCACTTTGGAACAGCTTCGGATAAAAGAAATCAACACTGGAATATTCTGCTTTGAAACCGAATGGCTGCTGGAATCCCTTGAGAACCTGTCAAATCAGAATAATCAGAATGAATATTACCTGACCGATGCAGTATCGTTTATCGTTAAGAATGGCGGCAGGGCTGGTGCCACAGCTTTGGGCTGCACTGATGAAACGGCGGGAATAAATGATCGAGTCCAGCTTGCCTGGGCGCAGAAGATTCTGAACAGGCGGATAATAGAGGAACATATGCGTAACGGGGTTACCTTTCTTGATCCCGACAGCTGCATTGTCGAGTACGGCGTGGAAATAGGAAGGGATACTGTAATTTATCCGCTGACAATTCTTGAGGGGAATACAAAAATAGGCCGGGACTGCGTAATAGGCCCGAACTCAAAGATTACCGACTCGATTACCGGGGATAATGTAACGGTTTTAAATTCAGTAGTCATCGAAAGCTCAATCGGCGACAAGACAAAGGTGGGGCCTTTTGCATACCTGAGGCTAGGAAGCTGTATAGGCAGGAATGTTAAAATCGGCGATTTTGTTGAGGTTAAGAAATCGGTAATTGGTGACCATACAAAAGTATCACATTTAACATATATAGGCGATGCCGAAATCGGAAAAAATGTAAATATAGGCTGCGGTGTTGTTGTGGTTAACTATGACGGTCAGAAGAAACACAAGACCATTGTCGGAGACAACAGCTTTGTCGGCTGTAACGTAAACCTGGTCTCGCCGGTGGAAGTAAAGGCAAATTCTTTTATAGCGGCCGGCTCAACAATAACCGAAGAAGTGCCCGAGTATTCCCTTGCAATTGCCAGGAGCCGTCAGACCATTATTCATGACTGGGTAATACGTAAAGGAAGGCTGCGGGAGCAAAAACCTGAAGAGTAATTTTACGGAGGTTGTTATAAAATGAACTTACACGGTAAAGACATCAAAATATTCGCAGGCAACTCGAATATAGAACTTGCTGAAGAAATTGCCGCAAAAATCGGTTTGCCTCTTGGTGCTTCAAATGTAGGACGTTTCAGCGACGGGGAAATAGCAATAAGCATCAACGAAGTGGTGAGAGGTTCAGATGTTTTCATTATCCAGTCAACCTGTACGCCGGTAAATGATAACCTGGTGGAGCTGTTGATCCTGATTGATGCGCTGCGAAGGGCTTCAGCGGGCAGGATTACCGCCGTCATGCCGTACTTCGGGTATGCAAGGCAGGACAGGAAAGCCAAGGCAAGGGATCCCATTTCTGCAAAACTTGTAGCCAACCTTATAACCACCGCAGGTGCAGACAGGGTTTTAACAATGGATTTGCATGCAGCCCAGCTCCAGGGTTTCTTTGACATACCCCTTGATCATCTTTTGGGGGCACCCATCCTTGCTAAATATATAAACGAGAAATTCGGCAATGCCGATGATCTTGTTGTTGTTTCACCTGATATCGGCAGCGTTTCGCGTTCGAGAAAATTTGCCGAGAAACTTGAAGCTCCCCTTGCCATAATAGATAAACGCCGCCCGAAAGCAAATGTTTGCGAAATAATGAACATAATCGGGGATGTCCGGGAGAAACGGGCAATACTTGTTGATGACATAATAGATACCGCAGGCACAATAGTTGGTGCTGCAAATGCATTGGCCGACATAGGCGCGAAAGAGGTATATGCCTGCTGTACCCATGGCGTTTTGTCAGGGCCGGCAATAGAACGTATCAAGAACTCTCCCATCAAGGAACTTGTCATGCTGAATACAATACCCCTCAGTAAGGAAAAAAGGATAGACAAGATTACCGTTCTTTCGGTTGCCGATGTTTTCGCGGAGGCGATTGAGCGCATTTATGGCGATATTTCCATATCAACACTGTTTACGCAGCAATAAAAAACCGTTGAAGCAATAAGTCAACGGGTATGTTTTACATGCCCGTTGATTTTTTATGTAATTAAATAAAAAGCTGTGGTATACTTCATATTGTAAAAGGAGGAAGATGAATGTTTGTTATTGCAGGTCTTGGCAATCCGGGCAGACAATATGAGGGAACCAGGCATAATATAGGCTTTGAATGCGTTGATTATATATCCCTGTTTTATAATATACCCTTTAGAAAATTGAAGTTCCAGTCTGTTCTTGGTGAAGGTTTTATACAGGATGAGAAAGTTCTGCTGGTCAAGCCTCAGACATATATGAACAACAGCGGTGAAGCCCTGAGGGACATTGTAGAATTCTACAGGCTGGATCTTAGCAGGCTTATAGTAATATATGACGATGTTGACCTTGATTTCGGGACAATACGGATCCGTCCCCGGGGAAGCGCCGGCACCCATAATGGTATGCGTTCTATTCTCTATCATATCAGGTCGGAAGAGTTCCCCCGCATCAGGATTGGGATTGGCAGACCTAAACCTCCGCAGGATCTGGTATCTTTTGTTTTAGGCAGACTGAATGACGAGGAATGGAAGATAATGGCTGAAACAATAAAAAAAGCGGCCCTGTCTGTCCAGGAAATAATTACACACGGAATTGAACAGGCTATGAGCAAGTTCAACGGAAAATAGTAATCCTGGGGTTGTATCAATGAATAATAGAAGGTTTTATAACTGGGATAAATTTTATGAAATTAATAAAGATATTCTGGAGGGTTCCAGTATTTCAATCATCGGCCTTATGGATGCCCAAAGGCACCATCTGGTCCATTCCGTTATTGCCCGCACCGGGAGAAAAGCACTGTATATCGCTGCAAATGAGTTACAGGCGCGTGATGCATTCAGAAGTTTTGAAAGCCTGTCCGACGTAAGGGTATTCCTTTTTCCGTTCAGGGAAACAATGCTCTATGATGTGGAAGCGAAAAGCAATGATCGTGCCCATCAAAGGATAGGGATTCTTGATCGTATTCTGAGGAAGGACTACGATATTGTTGTTCTGTCCTGTGAATCACTGCTGGACATTTTCATGCCGCCCGCAGATTTTTCCGGAAGCAGGCTGTCACTGAAGACAGGGGATACGGTAGACCTCGAAAGGCTCACATCCGAACTGGTCAGAATGGGTTATGAGAGGGAGGACGAGGTACAGGGTCCTGGCCAGTTTACAATAAGGGGCGGTATTATAGATATTTTTCCGATACAGCTTGAAAATCCTGTAAGAATTGAACTGTTTGATATTGAAATAGATTCGATACGCATGTTTGATCCTGAAAGCCAGAGATCCTTTCAAAGCATTACGCAGTTTGATATCCTTCAGGCAAAGGAGTTCATCTTTACAAGGGATCATGCCTCAAAGATAGCCGACAGGGTGGAGCGTGAGCTATCCGGCGTTTTATCCGGAATAAAGGATAAGGAACTTGCCGGGACACTTAGGAAAAACTTCGGTGTATATGTTGAGAAACTGAAAAACGGTGAATACTTTGCGGGTATTGATAAGTTTATCCCGTACTTTTACGAAAACAGGCATACAATTCTGCACTATACAGACGGGGACGAACTGCTGTTTGTCGAGGATGTGCCAAGGCTGAGGCAGAGGCTTGTAAATGTTATTGAAGACTACCACAGGCAGTGTGAAGTCCTCATGGATAAGGGAATGGTCCTGCCCGGTTCCTTTTTGATGTACCATGATCCCGGGGACATCCCTGGACAGCTTGCCTTAAAGCAGACTGTGTACCTTAACAGCCTTGATGAAAGTGAGACGCTTACGTCTGTAAAAAACATGTATTCCCTGCGCGGATATAACATTGAACCGTACAGGGGACACATGGAAGAACTGAAAAAGGACCTGAGAGCCTGGGTTGACAAGGGGTACCAGGTAACAATACAGGCGCTTTCGGATCAGAGGAGGGACGGGCTGAAGAGCCTGCTGCAAGATGATAATATCCGTATTCTGTCAGAGTATCCCGAAAGCGACATACCCTGCGTTGTGATAAAAACCGGACGGTTGAGAAAAGGGTTCGTATATCCTGATATAAAATGGGCTGTTCTTTGCGAAAGTGATATTGTCGCGGGCAAAAAATCAAAAGCCGGCCCGCAGATGCATGGCGGAAAGAAAATAAAGGTGTTCACCGATCTGACGGTTGGGGATTTTGTTGTTCACCAGACCCATGGAATAGGAGTTTATAAGGGAATAGAAACCCTTACCGTTGACGGTACGAAAAACGAATATTTAAAGATTGAATACCGCGACGGCGGCCTGTTGTACATCCCCACAACCCAGATGGATCTTATTCAGAAGTATATAGGAACCGAAGGGAAAACACCCAGGATAAATAAACTGGGCGGAACCGAATGGGCAAAACAGAAGAAACGGGTAAAGGAATCGCTGAAACAGCTTGCCGAAAGTTTAATCCGCCTCGAAGCCGAACGTGCCGCAATAGAAGGTTATGCGTTTTCACCGGATACTGTCTGGCAGAAACAGTTTGAAGAAGCCTTTGAGTGGGAAGAGACAGAGGACCAGCTCAGATGTACCGAAGAGATTAAAGCAGACATGGAAATGAAGAAACCGATGGATCGCCTGCTTTGCGGAGATGTGGGCTACGGCAAGACCGAGGTGGCGCTGCGGGCTGTTTTCAAAGCTGCAATGGACGGAAAACAGTCGGCTTTCCTGGTTCCTACAACCGTTCTTGCATCACAGCATTATGAGAACTTTAAAAAACGTTTTGAACAGTTCCCGGTAACGGTTGAAATGTTAAGCCGGTTTCGTACCGACAGCGAGCAGAGGAAGATTATCAGGGACCTGAAATCGGGACGCATTGATCTTATTGTCGGTACGCACAAACTTTTTAACAAGGAAGTGCGCTTTAAGGATCTTGGCCTTCTGGTCATTGATGAAGAACACCGTTTCGGTGTTGAGCAGAAGGAGAAAATAAAAAGCATGTATCCTAAAGTGGATATATTGACGCTGTCTGCCACGCCGATACCCAGGACACTGCACATGTCGCTGACCGGCATAAGGGATATAAGCGTAATACAGCAGCCCCCGGAGCAAAGATACCCGGTTCAGACCTATGTACTTGAATACAGTGAGGATGTTGTTGCAGACGCAATCAGAAGAGAGATTTCAAGGGACGGCCAGGTGTTTTACCTGTACAACCGCGTGAAGGGGATACAGGCAAAAGCAGCCAGGCTGCAGGAGATGCTGGGCCAGGTAAGGGTGGGTTATGCCCATGGCCAGATGAGTGAACGGCAGCTTGAAAATATTATAACATCTTTTATCAATAAGGAATTCGATGTGCTTGTATGTACCACAATTATCGAGTCGGGAATAGACATGCCTAATGTAAACACGATAATAGTAGAGGATGCAGACAGGCTTGGCCTTGCCCAGTTATATCAGCTCAGGGGCCGGGTGGGGCGTTCAAACCGCCTGGCTTATGCATACCTGACATACAAAAAGGACAAGGTGCTAAATGAAATTGCGGAAAAAAGGCTTAAAGCCATCCGTGAATTCACCGAGTTCGGCTCAGGTTTCAAAATAGCAATGCGGGATTTGCAGATAAGGGGCGCAGGTAACCTTTTGGGTCCCGAACAGCACGGTCACATGGAATCGGTTGGTTATGACACGTATGTGAAACTCCTGGATGAAACAGTCAGGGAGTTAAGGGGCGAACCGGTGAAAGAGGAAGATATTGACGTAACTGTTGATATCAGGGTGGATGCGTACCTGGATTCAGGATATATACCCGATGAACAGGCAAGGCTGGACATGTATAAGACCATAGCCGCCGTTGAAACCGATGATGAGGCCATGGACGTATATGATGAACTTATAGACAGGTACGGCGATGTTCCCGAGGCGGCGTCGAACCTTATTAAAACCGTCCTGGTAAGAAAACTTGCCGCGAAATGCGGTTTCAGTATTGTCAAGCAGAAAGGCGGCGTAGTGCTGCTGTATTTCAGGGAACAGGCCGCACTTCCGCTGCCGCTGCTGTCGAAACTGATACAGGATCAAAAAGGAAGAGTTATGTTTTCAGCGGGCAAAACACCCTACCTGTCATACAGGGTGGAAGGCTTAAGCCCGGCTGAAATACTTGACAATATTAAGATTTTGTTACAGATAGTTCATAAATTGCAGTCCGAACAATAATTGATTATAATTAAAGTATCTGAACAGTATCTGTTAAAACTACATTGCTGGCAGAACTGAATAAGTTTTGATATTGCTTTCTCTTGTCCGGAATATCCGGCTTTCTGCCGGACAGAAGGGCAATACTCAGCCACATTTGTTAAAGGTGGATTATTAATGAAGAAGATAATGACCATTGTAATCATTGCAACGGTTATAGCGGCAGGAATTATATATTATATACTGGATTCACAAAGTTATGTCGCCAGGGTCGGCGGCCAGAGAATCAGGAACCATGAGTATATTTTCTTTCTCCGTACTCAAAAACAGGTAACCGAGTCTGAAGCGGGTGTAACAAGTGAGCAGGAGATAAGGGAGCTTTGGGAGACCACCGTTGACGGTGAGGACCCCGTGGCAATAGTTATGAACCAGGCCCTTGAAAACGCGAAGGAATTTAAAGTGCAGCTGATTATGGCCGATCAGGCAAAATTCAAATTAACCGATTCTGAAAAAAAGGAAATTAACCAGTATCTGGACAACTGGCTGCAGAATGAAGAGAACAGGAATTACGTAACAAACGGCATAGGCCTGACCATTTCTCAGTTTAAGGACATAATGATGAAGTCTCAGCTTATAAGCAGGTTTTCCTACGACTTTATGCAAAAGAACAGTAATGCGGATGAAGTATATGTTTCGGATGAAGAGGCAAGGGAATACTATGACATGAACAGGCAGAACATGGATGATGTAACGGTCAGGCATATTCTGATTTCAGTCGATAAAAATATGAACAGCGAGCAAAAAGCCGAAAAGGAAAAACTTGCCGATGAGTTGTTAAGAAGAATTGAGCAGGGTGAAAACATGACCGAACTGGTCGGGGAATACTCCGAGGACCCTGCTGCAAAGGAAAATAACGGAGAATATACCTTCAAATATTCGGAATCCTATGCCCAGGAGTTCAAGGACTGGGCTTTTAATGCAAAAGTCGGGGATACCGGTATTGTGGAAACCCAATTTGGATATCATATAATGAGGCTGGAACACAGGACAAGTTTTGAAGACAAGAAAGAACTTGCAAGAAGCGAGCTGAAAGCGTCTAAACTGAACGAGTATTACCTGAATAAGGTAAGGCAATGGTTAAACGATCCGGATTTTAACCTGGTCAAAAATGAAAAAGTACTTAGCAAAATTACAAGGAAAACCTTCGGAAAATAGCCTGTCAAATATCCTCCATCAACCCGGACACTTCATACTGAACCACCTTTTGCCTTAAGTCTTTTATATTTGGTATGTCTGCATAAAAACTACAGGATCTATTCATAATAAGAGCGTAAGATTTCTTTAGGTTGAAAGGAGGCATAGACCTTGAAGGCGACTGGCATCGTTAGAAGGATTGATGATTTGGGACGCGTTGTAATTCCCAAGGAAATCAGGCGGACTTTAAGAATTCGTGAAGGCGATCCTTTGGAAATATTTACCGACCGCGAAGGCGAGGTAATTCTGAAGAAATATTCCCCCATTGGCGAACTGGGTGATTTTGCATCGGAATATGCTGAATCCCTGCATAATACAAGCGGACATATTGTATGTGTTGCAGACAGGGATTCAATCATTGCCGTATCAGGTGCATCAAAGAAGGAATTCCTTGAGAAGCCGTTAAGCAGTGAGCTTGAGAAGATTATAGAATCAAAAACCACATTTATAGCACCTTCTGCCGATTCTGCGAAAGTTACGATTCTTAGTGATGAGTCAAGCGAAAAATATACATCCCAGGTTATTACACCCATAATTTCAGAAGGTGATCCTATCGGAGCCGTAATGGTTTTATCAACCGATCCCAACGCTAAGATGGGTGATGTGGAAGAAAAGCTGGCCCAGTCGGCTGCAACATTCCTTGGAAAACACATGGAACAATAAAAAGAGAGCCTTGCCGGCTCTCTTTAAAAAAACCGAAAACCTTTCAGATAATCAAATCTCTTCGGAAACTTCTTTTATTACCACAGGCAAATGCCTGTTTCTTTCACTTTCAGGATGGCTTCTATGAAAAAGAAATCACCGTATATAATGCTTTTATGAATTCCGCTGTTGTATGATTCCGAGCCATTCTGCAAAATGGAATCGGTATGGCTTGTCCAGTCACAGTGTTCTTTCTCCAGCGACTTCAGGATTTTCAGTGCTGTGTCCAGATAAATCTTCTTTTCTAAAGAGGGAACATGCCGGGATATTTCAATCATCCCGCTTGCAGCAATGGCTCCGGCGGTTGTATCGATGTATACCGGCGTATCGGGGCTTCTGAAGTCCACAGCCGGGATATAACTGTCCTGGATACAGGACGAAAAATAATGGGCGACTTTTTTCGCAATATCCAGGTACTGTTCCTTCCGGGTATGGGAATAGGACAGTGCGAAACCGTAAATTGCCCAGCTTTGCCCCCTCGACCACGAAGAACCAATGCCGTATCCCTGGCCGCCGTAAGTTCTGACAACCTCTCCGGTATTAAGGTCATATTCAATAATGTGAATGGCTGATCCGTCGGGACGGATTACGTTTTCAGCAGTCTTTCCGGCATGGGCTTCAGCTATGAAGCGATAGCGGCTGTACCCTGTTTCTTCCGAAGCCCAGTACAGTAACGGCAGGTTCATCATCGTATCTATTATTGACCAGCCTTCACGGTCTTTGCCGTTCCATGCGGTGATGAAACCACCCCTGATATTGAATC